>CEUI01030987.1_pt1 | contig 23244 bp, 32 predicted proteins | sample 531411 | NCBI WGS metagenome assembly CEUI01 (sample SAMEA2622841, study PRJEB7988) | marine metagenome | isolation source: saline water (ENVO:00002010), including
ATTATTTATTCATATACTGGTTCTCAGTTGGTGTCAGTAACAGCTTCAGTTGTTGATTGGTCTTATGACTCTTTGCTGGCTCCAGCTGCTACACTGACAAACGGATTGGTAACTTCCCCAGTTAATGATGCTGCAGCTTATACCACAGTTTGCACCTTAAGCCCCGGGGGTGGAGGTGGAGGTGCTACATATACCCTCGTAGTAAGTGGGACAGATTCAGATAAATATAGGATATGCAATGAAACTACTAGTACATATGGAACCACAGTAACTGCAGTCCCTGGAGACACTGTTGTGCTACAAACCTCTGTTACTTTCAGCTTTGGATCGACAGGATATTCACATGCAGTGACTGTTACCAATACTGAGGGTGTTGCAAGTACAACTGCTAGTGTTAGCATTACCACTACTCAAGGGGCAGATGACTCTTATCAAAATGATAAATATTGGGCATGGCCTACTGATGGGGGAAGCTACACAATGCCTTGGGCAAATAACACAACTGCAGGGGCTTGGGCAGATTGGAATACTGTTGGGGCTCCCACCATGGAAGATGACTGGGCATTCCAGTGTTGGTTTAAGACAGACAATAGTGACTCAACATACCTACAACAAGTTCTTTATTTTTGGACAGTTCTTAATAATAACTGGGATCCTAGAATATACATATCTATAAATTGTTATGAGTATGCTGGCTTTGGGACTCAAACAAGAGTGTATCCTAAAGTTAATATTCAAAATTCATCTAATAGTGTGAATGTTAATTATCTCAATACTGATGAAAATATGGTAAATCATAATACATGGAACCACATTGTTTATAATAAAAAAGCAACCCCTTCAGGGACAGTTGCTTCTGCAGCCGATTGTGATATTTGGTTAAATGGAACTCAGTTGACAACTACTATGACTGGCTCAGGTACATATGGAACAGCATCATTTACAAACCTTGGTAATAACTATGCCAGATGTATGCATCCTTATCCTAAAGGCTCATGGGGGCTAGATGAGATGGCATTCTGGGATAGGTCTTTAACTAATACAGAAATAACAGATGCATATAACTCTGGGGATCCTGCAGATTTATCTTCAGTTGCAGCTTCAGGGCTAAGAGGGTGGTACAGATTTGGTGATGGAGATTCAGTAGGAGATGGGACTGGAACTATGGATGACCACAATACCTGCCATGATATGAGTGGTGATGCCAATGGAAAAGACTTAGAACTAGACTATGGTGGAAGTGAAACAGACATGATTAAGGATCATTAATATGGAACTTTTAGGAAAAGAATCTAAAGAATTATTCAGAGAATTACTAGATGACATTGGTCCTTCAGTTACTCTGCTTGGAGTGGATTATAAAGCAGGGTCAGTTCTTAGTAATATGCACCCTGAGGGCTTTGATAAGAAGCATGATGAGTTCATTGCTAAGTGTAAAGAGAAAGGGATTATAGAAGAATCTAGAAGTGGGATCCTTTCTAAGAAAGAGAAATGGGCAACTAATAAAGGTGAAATTGTAATTCTTAAGATGGCCATAGATGTGGTCAAAGAGATGGAGATCTAATCATGGGAATATTTGGTAACTTACATTTAGAAGAAAAACTCCAGATAAATGAAAAGACTAGGCTGGATTGCTCAAGGTCTTTTGTTTCGAATGAAGCAGCTATTAGTCTTATGAGAATAAAGCCTGAAGCGAGTGGATCATTTGTAACGGTTACCACAGACAAATACCTAGATTGGGCATACGAGACTGCAGGAACAAAGACAGTTACCGTGGAAATAACTACTGATGGTGCTGCCCATGAATTCACTAAAACAATTGAAGTTGTATCAGAAGCGGATGATTACCTTTGGTCTAGTGATGCTGACCTAGTTCAACATGAACCAGACATAATGAACTATGTACCAGAAGGGAAGAACGCTTTCTTAAATATACATAGACTAGCTCAAACAAGAATACTTGCTTGGCTAGATGAAAAGAAGATATGGGATGATGATAATAACAAGTTAACGGCAGCAGCGGTTGCGGCCGCAGATATGGCAGAGTGGAGTAAGTATTTAACTCTCCAATATATATTCGAAGGCTTGAGTAATTCCATGGATGATATCTTCCATGAGAAAGGCTTGAGATATAGGGCTTTAGCAGAGACAGCAGCATCAAGAGCAGTACTAAGACTGGATATTGATGGTGATGGGTCTACAGATGAAAAGGTTAACAACTTCACAGGACTTTTACTTAGAAGGTAATTATGGCAATTAGTAGCGTACGTTCATATTTAAAGAGTAGAATAACTGATGAAAATAGTTCTTTTTATGAGCATACGGATGGCTTTAATGTAGAGAATGTTCCGACAGGGATAAAGACTAGGGCCTACTACATAGAGTATCAACAACCCTCTAATATTTCGACAGAGGGAGATCTTATACAGGACCAAGTAACTGCAACTGTTCGTTTATTCTTTAAAGGATATAGATCAGTTCAGCAAAGCATTGATAGTGCTATGGATACCTGTCATAATATCAAAAGACGAGCAAGTAAGATTAGTAATTATACTAGTGACATCAAGAGATGTACTTGTTCGAGTGTTACGATTGAACCCGTGGAAGGCAATGATAATAATATGATTGTGACCATGAGTTTCGATATAGAAATGTATTTTAACGTAATCTGATTACCAAGGAGGGAACAATGGCAATATCAGATATCAACGTAAATCCTATGACTGTCCTTTGGGATGGTGCGGATTTAGGAAGCACAAGCGGTGGAGTTAGCATAAGCATCTCTGTTGATAGTGTGGACATTATTGCAGATCAGTCAGGGTCAGCACCTGCTGACAGTTATCAGACTGGTCAGGCATTAGAGATCACAATGACTCTAATCGAGCTTAATCAAGACAATTTGTCGTATATGCTTGGAAGTGGGGTGGGTGGCAAAAACTCGGCGAACAATAGAAGTGGTTTAGGTTCAAGTAGAGACTTCACTTCTATGTTAAGTAGAGCTAAAACTCTTCAATTAAGAGAGGTTGGTGCTGCTGACAATTCAAGTGATTGGGTATTTTGGAAAGCTTTCCCAGTTGTGGATTCTTTCGATCTTACGCCAGACGCAGCTCAGTCAATGAGTGTAACGTTTAGATGTTTTAAAGACACTACAAAAGATGCAGCAATTTCTTATGGTGTTTTAAAAGCTGATCCAGATGATACTTGGACATAATAGATAACTAAGGAGTAACCATGGACTTATCGAGTACGACACTATCTCTTAAATGGAATGGTGATGAGTATAGTCTTAAGCATCCCTCAGTAAGGCAACACATGGCCTATACAGAGCAACTTCAAAAGAAGAAGGGCAAAGAGGTAGAATGTCTAATTGATTTTTTAGAAGGTCTTGGGTTACCGAAGAAAGCAAGTTTAGAAATGGAATTGGGTCATCTGCAAAAGATAGTTAATACTATTGCCGGTCAGCCGGGAAAGTAGATGACCTAGTTTTCGAGAAAGCTAGACTTCTAAGATTTTACAATGGGTTTACCCATGAAGGACTAGATGAGATGCCAGTGACATTGTTTTTTCAATACCTAATGGCCATACCTCAAATAGAGTCCAACGAGCTGTTGCAAATGTTGAATGTTTCTGACTTTCCTCATCTTAAGCCGAATAGTAGGAAGAAGATTGTAGAAAACATTAAAGCTCACAAAAGAGGGGGAAGACAAGGTGCCTTGATGAGCCCTCAAGATATAGCAAAAGCAATAGGAGCTATTAGTGGCGGATGAAATTAAAATTGATTTAGTCTTAGATGGCAAGGATGCAGTCAAAGGACTCAAGGATGTTGAAGACCAAGCTAAAAAGTCTGGGAAGAGGGCCGGAAGTAAATTTGGTGGAGCTTTCAAACTTGCAGCTTCGGGTGCCTTAGTTGCAACAGCGGCAGTGGCGGCAGCAGCCCTTGCGGGTAAACAATTTGTCGATGCAGCTATAGTTCAAGATGAAGCAGTTCAAAAATTAAATGCTTCACTTAGGAATATGGGTGTCTTCACTAAAGAAACAAGCAACTCTTTACAAGCTTTTGCTGCGGACATAGAAAAAACAACTACAGTTGGTGACGAAGCAGTTCTTCAGCAATTGTCCTTTGCGCAAGCAATGGGTGCTACCGTTGATCAATCTAAAGAATTTGTAAGAGCTGCAATTCAATTAAGCGCAGCAACTGGCAAAGATTTAGATAGTTCAATGCTTCAGATTTCTAAGACATTGTCAGGATTAAAAGGTGAACTTGGGGAAAGTGTTCCAGCTGTTAGAGCGTTAACTGAAGAGCAATTAAAAGCAGGTGAAGCAGCAAAAGTAATTCTAAGGGAATTTAAAGGGTTTGAAGAAGCGGCAGCTTCTACATTCCAAGGTAGATTAATCCAATTAGGGAATTCTTTTGGGTCACTTACTGAAAAGATTGGGGATATAGTTTTAAAAACTCCAGCTTTTACTAATGCATTCTTATTACTTAGGAAGGGTATTGATGCCCTAGTTAACAATTTTAATGTAGATGCAATTTCTGGTTTTATACAAAAAACTATAAATTCATATATAAGTTTTCAGCAAGCAGCAATGACTTATCTATGGAAGCCGTTGGAAGTCACTTACAACGTGTTCAAAGCTGTTTTTGAAGGGATTTACAATCATTTTGTCTTGCCTGTTATAACAAAAATAAATGATATATTCTCGTCCATTGCAAATAACCCATGGATACAAAAACTTACAGGCAATGCACTTGCAGGGTTTTCCTTAATAGGTGAAGGGCTAAGCACCTTTGGATCACAAGCAAAAGGTTTATTGGATCAGTACGGATTACTAGATACTTCCTTTACGGATAGTATGATTCAAAAAGCGGGTAACCTTAAAGAGATACTAAACGAGAAGACAGAGACGTTTGTTGAAGACCAACGTAAGGTTGTAAAGGCTGTTGAACAAACTGGAACTAAAGTCAAAGAGATTGCTTTTGATATAAGTCAGAATTTAAATGCAGCATTAGGGAAAGGTGCTCAACTAGCAATAGGTAGTTTAGTTAATTCTTTAATGACTGGAGAAAACGGATTCAAGGACTTTACTAAAAGTATATTAGGCTTACTAGGTGATCTAGCAACTCAGATAGGAACAACGTTATTACTTGCAGGTACAGGTATTTCGGCTTTATTTAATTTGTCAGGGCCGGCAGCTCTTGCGGCAGGTGCAGGATTGATCGCACTTGGACAAGTATTAAAATCGTTCTCTGGTGGTGGCGGTGCTAGTGTTGCGCCAACTAGCCCAACAGGAGATGTGGCAGCTACCCCAACGGTAGGTGGTCCTATAGAAGCAACGGAAATAGCAGAAGAAGAATCAAGGGAAAAACAACAACAGGTGCAATTGGTTGTTCATGGAGATGTACTTGATTCTCAGGAGACTGGCACAAAATTAATTCGGCTACTCAATGAAAATTTTGAAAGTAGTGGAAGCAAATTGATAACAGCATAGGTTTAGTATGGCATTAAATAAAATGAGTAAATTCTATTATGGACACAATGTCACGAGCTCTAATTCTAAGATAGATTTTAATGAAGGGGCTTCGGACTTAGTGGCTACATTAAACGTGGGAGATTACTCCTTAACCGAATATGTTGCCGAGATCCAAAGGGCCTTAAATGATAGTGGTGCTTTGACCTACACAGCTAGTGTAGACAGAGATACAAGATATATAACTATTGCAGCTACAGGAACATTCTCTTTAAAAGCAGCAACAGGCGCTAATATAAGCAATGCTATATGGACCCTAGCAGGGTTTGCCTCAACAGATGTAAGTGGGGCGGCTACTTACACCGGAACATCAGGTAGCGGCAGTGAATTCAAACCACAATTTTTCCTGCAAAAATATATAAGCTTTGATGATCAAGAATCTGCATCTTATTCTTCAGTCAATAAGAGTGCTGGGGGGAAAGTGGAGGTTGTCAGTTTTGGGACCGAGTATTTCTGCAATCTTGAGATATCATACCAGAGCGATATAATCCAAGCAGCGGGATCCATTATAGAAAACGATGCTAGCGGAGTGAGTAACTTAAGAACATTTATGCAATATATAACTAAGAAAAGAAAAATAGAATTTATGCCCGATAGAGACACGGAGGCAACATTCCATAAATGCTTGTTAGAAGCTACCCCTAGTTCTGGAGACGGAACAGGGTTTGTTTTGAACGAATATCTAGGAACGCTGCCAGGTTATTTCTCAACAGGGGTTTTACGATTTAGAAAGGTGATTTAATATGGCAGTAACATCAGGATCCCCAGTATCAAGCGCTAATGTCAATTCGGCATTCGTTAGTAAAACAGCGACAACCTCGGAAACAATGGTAGGGGTTCTTGACTTAAACAATGGCTCTTCAGGAGCACAAGTTACAAATGTTCAACAAGAGATTAATGACCTTAAGTCAGAAACAAACAATCACATCTGGACAACAGTTGATACCTTTGACATTGTACCAACAGCTACAATTGATACTGATAAAGCACTCTATAGGCAATACCTTAGGATTCAAGGACTAGCTGGGGCTGTGAGTACTGACACCACGATGCCCTTTGGTTCAGGCTCAGTAACAGAATGGCCTGATGGAGCAGAAATAAGATTAGTAGGCCAGTCAGACTCAGCGACCGTTACAATCACACATAGTGATACACAATATGGAGTCATTCTAAATGGTAATGCAACGTTAAAAAAATACTATATACTAGACCTAGTGTATGACAGAAACTTAGAAAGGTTTATAGAAGTAGGGAGGAATTTCTAAATGGGAACTACTAGAAAGATTCAAGCTAATGGTGATACTGAATTTACTCTCCCTTCAGACTATGGTGATGCAGATCAAGCCCTGACAACCAATGGTGCAGGGGCATTAAGCTGGTCAACAATTACTGCAGAGGCAGGGGGTACAGGCAAAAACTATATAAGCAACCCTGATGGGAATACTGCCATAACTTACTGGGGTGTTTATGCAGATGCTGCAGCGGAAACACCTGCAGATGGAACTGGTGGAAGTGCAGCTGTAACAATTACCAGAAATACTACCACACCTTTAAGTGGAGCTGGTGATATCTTAATGACTAAAGATGCAGCCAATAGACAGGGTGAGGGAATCCAGACAGATTTTACAATAGATAATGCAGATAAAGGACAGAAACTTCTTATCAGTTTCGATTATACAACTAGTGCCAACTATGCAGATGATGATGTAGGGATCTTTATTTATGATGTCACTAACACTTCCTTGACTCGAGTAAATGGTGAGGGGCTTAAGGCAGTAAGTGGAACTGGAAAACATTATGCCCAATTCCAAGCTGCTTCAGATTCAACTTCATACAGGCTTATATTTCATGTAGCTTCTACTAATGCTAGTGCTTATACAATTAACTTAGATACTGTTTCTGTAGGGCCTAGTAAGATTACTCACGGGGCAATGGTTACTGATTGGACTGAATACACTCCAACTATTACAGGATTCTCCACTGCTACTAACATCAAGTTTTTTTGGAAACGTTTAGGTGATGAGATGAAAATCAGAGGGTATTTTACTTCTGGTACTCCTGAAGGTGGAACAGATGCTACTATCCAACTGCCATCAGGGTATGCCTTTGACACAGGAAAGTTAGGTAGTAGTGAAGCATGGCAGCTTGGGCAGTTTCATGGCTTAGATGGTACTGACTTTTACACAGGTAGTGCTCAGTCAGGTTTATTACACTATTATAGCGGTAGTACTAACAAGATGTACATGTCTAATGCTAGTGCAAATGATACGACAATTGGTTCTCATAGAGGAAATGAAATTGTGACTAACTCAGGTGAGAGTCTATTAGTTGAAGCTCAAGTCCCCATTGCAGGTTGGTCAGCTAACACTCAAATAAGTCAGGACTATTCAGGAAGGGATGTTGTTTTTAGAGTAACTCATCAAACTGCTACCAATGTTCCTCATGATACTGCAACGACAATTCCATGGGATAGAACCAGAGATAATATAGATACTGTTAATGGATATGATGCTTCCTCAAATGCATACACAATACCTGAAACAGGTTATTATGATATTGGTGCTAAAGTTGCCTATGCCTCTACACAAGATTGGAATACTAATGAATGGTCTCAGGTATACTTACTAGTTGATGGAACTATAACTGAAATTAGTAATACATTAGAAAGTGACATAGATACTTCCGTCACCTTAAATTTTTCTAATGAAATAAATACTATAAAATATTTAACAAAAGGACAGGCAGTTTCAGTACAATCTTACCAAAATAGCACTGGAACACGATCATTGGATGGGGATGCTAGAATGAACTGGTTCTGTATTGCAAAAAGAAGTTCAGCACAGACAGTTCTAAATACTAGTGATCCTATTATTTGTACTGCAAGAGGATTGTCTGGGACTACAACTCATAATAGTGGAGATTGGTACCAAGTTACTAACTATAATACACCTATTGTTGACACAACTAATTCTTGGGATTCAGCAAATGACAAATATGTAATCCCAGAAACAGGGTATTATGATCTTTCCATTTCAGTCAAGATAGATGAAGAGGCAAGCCCTTATAGTATGGGAGCATGCTTAGTTACTTATTACCTTAATGGAGTGCAAGGGGATTACTTTGGTCAGAACTATGACAATGAAAATACAACTGTAACTTCAGGGGCAGGAAGGCAATTGTCTGGGATGCTTTCAATACCAGCTATCCATTTTCAAAAAGGTGATGAATTAAAAATCTATGCATACTATCAAGGTGGTGATGCTCAAAATGAAATAACAACTGCCGCTCAGTACACTTGGTTTTCAATTGCAAAAAGAGGGGCTGCTAATACTTACATAAATACTGATAGGACAGTTGCTTGTAGGGCCACTAAAGATGATGTTCAATCAGTTCCTAATGCCTCAACAACTGTTATTGAATATGATGATGTAGATTATGATACACACTCAGCATTTAACACAGGTACTAATAAATATGTAGTACCAGTCAGTGGTCACTATGACATATATGCAAAAATGAGATACCAAGATTTAGATGAACAATCTGGGGATAACTATCAAATGTATATATTAGTAGGTGGTGTGAATAAATCACAGATCTCTGATGAAGCTGGTGCTACAAATACAACATCTAGGTCTCTTCAGATTCAAGACACACTTTTATTAAACAAAGGTGACGAGGTAACTATAGCTTGTTATCAGGCAACTGGTGGTGCAGAAGGAACAATGGCACAAGCTACAGATATGGTGTTTACAATAAGAAAAATATAACAGGTGAATAATGTACAAGAAGAAGAAAAAAAAGAAGAAGACAAGGAAGAAGAAGCAGAAATAAAGGAGCCCACATGGAAGCAGGTGGCCTAGTTAAAATTATAATCACTGCTCTAATAGGTATCACAATAGCCTCTTACTCTACTATGTCAAAAGATGTTACTGCTAATAAAGTAAAGATAGACAGAGTGGAAAAGAACTTTGATAAGATGGGTAAGCAAATTAACGACATACATTGGCATTTCATTAGGAGCAAAAAATAAATGGCACTGGTCTTAACCGAAGAGGCTAAATTACTATCACAGCAAACGAATGTTAGCATCAATGTCATATTAGAAATAGATGGATTTCCTAATCATCTTTTTGGAGCGGTAGACATAAGTCGAGATCTTGTATTTGACCTCCCTTCACCTACTCCGGTATTCGACGGAAGTTACGATTTTGATGGGGCGGTTACCCATGAATACTCGAAGCCCTACATAAACCTTGATGGAACAACTAACAACATTACTCAACAAATCTCAATTGATAAGGGTGTTGAATCAATTAAAAGCTTTACTGTTTCTTTAGTTGATTTGAATGAGGAATTAACTCAGCTCTTTATGCCTGGATATACTCAACCAGATATACTAGGAAGGAAAGCTAAAATCTATTTGAATCTTGTGGGTAGTGAACATCGAAACGATAGTGTGCAGATCATGGAAGGGATAGTGGGCACTTGTGTGTTCAAGCCAGGTCTATGCAACCTTACTATTGATCATAGTTCTCAACTTAAAAGACAGGACTTATTTGCTCAGGCAACTACTAAGTTAAGTGGCTCAATAAATGATAGTGTCACAACAATTAATTGTGATGACACAAGTGATTTCTTAGCTGCTCAAGATGTGTACACAACTTATATTAAGATAGATGATGAAGTGATGCTTGTTAATTCAATGTCTTCTTCTAGCTTTGGAGTTACTAGAGGGCAATTGGGAACAAGTCCAGCGGAGCATGATGATGATGCAGAAATTCTTTCCCTCTATCGCTTACAGGGGAATGCAATTACACTCGCTCTTAAGATGATGCTATCTGGTGGTGGATATGGGATGTCTACCTCTGCTGAGTCCTTTGTTACACTAACTGGAAGCTTGACTAAAGATAATGGGATACACTTTGCTACTGAAACAGATGTTGAAAATGATTATGGGCTTGTGGTCGGTGACTATCTCAAAGTTGAAGGAAGTACTTCCAACAATGGCACTTATACTATCGCTTCATTTGGCAAGAGTGCTTATGGTTCTTATATAGTAATCTCTGGTGGGACTCTCACAGAAGAGACAGAGGCAACTGCAACAATTAGTTTTAAATCTCAGTATGATACACTTCCAGATGCAGCTTCATGTGGCATGCTACCTTCCCAAGTGGACGTTGAAGGGCATAAGTACTGGTATGATCTCTTCTCTACAAGCTTTAGTGACTACGATTTTTATTTAGACGATACAGTATCGTTTCAAGACTTTCTTCAAACAGAGTTATATAGACCAATGGGTTTGTATGCTGTCCCGGGAAGAAGGGCTTCAGTTTCCATGACGATTCCCCCTCTAGCGGATATATACATGAAAACTCTTGATACAAACACAGTCAAGAATCCAGATAGAATAGGGATTAAAAGAAGTATATCTAAGTATTTTTATAATAGTATGGTTTATAAGTATGACACCTTGTCTACTAATACAGATAAATTTTTAGCAGGGTTAATCGTTGTTAATGCAGATGCAGGAGCTAGGATAGGGTTTGGAAATGCTAGTCAACCTAATAAGCCATTCAAAGTAGAATCAAGAGGATTGAGAAATACTACTGCAGTAAATACCCTTCTTAATATTCAAGCTAAGAGATTCCTTGATAGATATAAGTTTGCTGCTGAACATCTCGATGTAGAGGTTCTTTTTAGTACAGGATTCCAAGTTGAAGTTGGTGATGTTGTCGCTGTAGAAGGCCTTAACATTACTGATACAACAAAAGGAACAAGAGCGTTCGGGCCTCGTTTATTCGAATGTATAAATCGGAGCCTCTCAATTATTAACGGTAATGTACGGTTGTCCCTCTTATCCACTGCATATGGAGTGGACGGACGATGGGGGGTCATCTCGCCGGCCAGTAAAATAAATACTGGTGCGACTACAACCAACCTTCCTTTAAAACAAAGTTATGGATGGGGCAAAGAAGAGTATGAAAAATGGAATGAACATATCGGTGAAAAGGTATTAGTTCATGATAATACTTGGACATTTTCGGCCGAGGTTACATTCACTGGTTGGTTAAGTACTGATGAAAATACTATGGTTGTTAGCCCAGCTCTAGGATCTACTCCTAGTGAAGATTGGATTGTTGATATACCTAACTATGATACTAGTTCTTCTGAAGAACAAAAGATGTACAAAACATTATATTGTTTCTCACAGCCTTCTTTAGTAATTGCATCAGTTAGTTCTAGTAGCAAATTTACAGTAACTGCAGCACACGCGGCTTATCTGCAAACCGATTCGATAATAGAGGTGCACAGCTCGGATTACGCGAGTGTAGGCGAAGCAGTGGTAAAAAGTATAACTAGTACAGGTGGAGCAACAGAAGAAGTTGAATTAAAGCAAGCACTTAGCTTTACTCCAGTATCAGGGTATGGCATACAGCTTGTGACATGGCTTGATAATGGTAAACCTTATAGGATATTATAAGTAGGAAGGAATTATTATGGGTACAAAATTAACTGGCACACGTCAGGACATTTATCAAGAAGAGGTTGATTATAGATCGGCCTTAAGTGAGAACTTGATGACTAAGTTGGGTCAAGGGATCAACTTTATCAATGACAACCAGTTAGTTACTTTTAACTATCGCTATTTAGGCCCATTTCGAACTCTAAGCGGTGGTGAGGACGGTGTCCTTGTTATGCCTTACGCTGGAGAAATAATTGGCTATAGTGGGCATATCCGAATTGCTCCGACCTTAGGGGGAACAATATTAGCTTTAGATATCCACAAGCTTAATTCATCTGGAGTAGACCAAGGGACAATGCTTGAGAACACTATTCAGATATCAACAAGTGCAGCTAATAACGCTATGTTTATGAAAAACACTTTATCTTCATTTGAATCATCTACAACAGGCGTCGGTGGAGGGGGCTCTGGCAGTGGTGACCTCCCAAACATAACCACTTCAACATTTGCTGCAGGTGAAGGTTTGAGGGTGGATTTGGAAAATGCAACAGGCTCCCATGGAGCAGAAGATTTAAGTTTTAATATTTGGATAAGACCAACTTAGGAGATACAGAATGGCAACTTATGGTGGTGGGGCTTCAATTAAAGAATCTGGTTCCTTAAAAAGAACAACTAATGGTACTACTAGTAAAACACTAGGAGCTAATGAGTATGCATTAGTATCAGTTGTAATAACAGCTTCAGTTAGAGTAGAAGGGATTTCATCTGGATCTACTGCTTATGAAGATCAAGATGCAGCTACTCAAACTCATGCAACAATGGCAGGAATGTCTCACAACCAATTTGTTGTTGGTGGAGGAGTTACCTTTTCAGTTGTTAGGGGTTCAACTAATGAGCTACAAATTGATGGGATCACTGTTTTTAAGTTCACAGGAACAACAAGTATCAGTGCTCAATATGTAATATTTGAATAAAATGGATCAGTTATTTGATTGCAAGGATGATATAGATCTCAATGACTTAAAAGAGTTACAACCAGCTTGTTGGGTACTTTTAACTGCAGCTTTACTCTATTGCAAAGAACATAATATAATTTTGGTTATAACGAGTATTAAATCGGATCGTAAGAATGTTAACAGCGTTTCTAAAACTCACGAACAAGGCAGAGCTGTGGATATCAGTGTTAGAGGATGGAGTGATTTACATCGTGCCAGATTATGCCATACTCTCAATCGCGACTATGTTTCTATTGCAGCTATTAGTTCTAAGGATGGAATTGCCCGTGCTGCAGTCTTACACGATTCCGGTTATGGGGCTCATATACATTTGCAAGTAAGACCCGGGGTTAGCCTGGGAAAGTATATATCAAGGAGTTAGATATGGAACCAAAGAAATCACCTTTAATGAGTAAGACATTATGGGCAAACTTAGTATTAGCTTTAGCAGCAGTGTTTGGAGCTAAATGGCCTGACGTAGCGGAAGTGGTAACGGCTGAAAATGTAGCATTACTTTTTTCTTTTGTTAACATGGTCTTAAGATCTGTAACAAAAGAAGCTATCGCTTTTAGATAGTGAATAGTTACCTGCAATTAATACTTAGTTTAGCCGATCGTGCCTTGGAGCTCTGGAATCATGAGCGCAAGACTAAGTATCAAAAAGAAGTTCTTAAACTAAAGAAGTTATATGCCAAAGAGAAAGATAAAGAAAAGCCTGATCACTCTAAGCTTGATTATTACGAGCGTGAGCTTTTTTTCTTGTGTGACTTACTCAATACAGAAATTAAAACTGCGGGACAGAAGGTTAATCGTATGCAGCAGTAGGGCCGGATTATGTTGGCCTCATCAAGTTTGTGTAAAAGAGAAGTGGTTCAAGAAGCCTAAATGCCATTGGGATGATGGATTTCAAGACCTTTCTAAAAAAGAAGTAAGGGACAAGTTAAGACAAATGGAATTTACTTGTACTAGTCCGCTAAGGTTTCAAACACCTTAAAAGAGTTCTTCGGCATTCTTATTTATAGACATCCTATATTTGCAGGGTGTGCAGATTCTTTTAAATTCATATCTGTCTAGACCACTACAATGAGCAGTGAATATCTTGTCACATCTAAGACATTTGTTTTCATACTTAACAATGTTTCTAGAGTACCCATTGTGGTCTTCTTTAGTAGCAATTTTCTCTATCAGTCTTGGTTTATAAGTCATTTATTTCCTCCAAAGCAGCTTTTACATCATCAATACTTTTTACGATTGCAGCTTTGCCACCGAGCATGGAGATTCTCTGCAAGAAGTCCTTTTGGTTTTGGGTGGCTCTTCCTCTTTTTGTTTTGACTTCCAAAGCAATAAATTTTCCACCAGGTAAACAACCGAGGATATCAGCAGTGCCGTTAACATGGAATCTATTATTAGGTTTTCTATACGTTTTCTTGACATTATCCCACACTCCTACGGATTGATTTTTCCAGAAGAACCCCTTCTGAGTCTGAAGGTAAGCTAGTATTGAATTTTCTATCTCTTTCTCTGTGGGTTCTTTAAGCATAGCTAATTATAACGTTAGCTATTCTAGGATGTGAACTTAAATTTTATGTCTTTAAGATTTCTTGCCAAAGGCAATAGCTGGATCTGCCATCTTAGGTTTCACTCTATCTTGGATAATGTCTTCGTGATGTTCTCTATTCCATTGAGCACACCTGGCCATTTCTTGTTGCCATCTTTCAAAGTCAGACTTAGACCCTTTTTGGGCATCTATTCTACGTGCTCTCTTTTCATTCTCATGGGCAGTCTTAATACACCTTAAAAGCATTGGGTTAGTTGGCATGTATTGAGGGTGTATCTCATTGGCATGAGCTATCCCATCCTCAACTACTTTGACTGTATAGTCTTCTTTTTGAAGCTGCTCACACAGATTAAACAGCCTTCCCCAATCTTTACTGCGGTCACCGAGTTGCCACCCATGCCCTCTGGCCATTTCTCTTATAAGTTTCATGAAGATTTCTTTCTTCATTCATTTGATTCCAATTTTTTAATCCAAGTATCCATAACCTCTTTAATTTCTTTGTGTTTATTGAAATAATCCTGTTCGTCTTTTGGGATTTTTCCTCCGTTATGTTTCTCTTTTAATAGTTTCCATGCCCGTTTTGCCTCTGGGGTAAGATTAGATTTCTTATTGTTTTTAGGTTTAATTGATTTCAACTGTTCTTCACTAAGGGAAATACTATTCCCGTCGTCATCTTTTTCACCTTTTATACTGAAAAAAGAAAGGAGCATTTGTCTTTTATAGTATGTCTCTGTTCCGTTATGTTCATGAGCTTTTAGACGATCAAAGTTGTAGTATTTTCTAGTAGAAATTTCTGTATATCCGGTTGGTACATGAGTAACTAGCAAATCAAGAAAGGAAGTTTCATCTTGATACCTATTTCTAAAGCGGTAAACAAAGCCTGAGCCCTTTAACCCTTCTTGTAATATCTTTGTTGTCGTATCAATATTAAAGAAAGTATTTTCATGGAAGTCGTTTTTATCCATTTCTTTAACTGGGACTCCCAATCCTTTTGATTGAATTACTTCTAACGCTTTTAAGAACTCTAGGTATCCTTTATTATCTTGCTCTTTCATCTTCCTTTCCTCCTCACTTGCTATAGCTTTACTGAGAGCTACTCTGTTTAATTCTTTTTTGTTAATGGCTATTTTGTCTTCTAGATCTTTGTTGGTTTCCATAATACGCTTGGCATATTCAGACTTCGCTATATCCTGTGATTCTTCATGAAACTTTTCATAAGCTTCAGCTTCCAAGCTTTCATTAAGTCCATCTATCCATTTATCAATATGCTCATTCAGTAGGTTCATTTGTTAATTCCCCTCTAAGAACTTTACCTATCCAGTCTTCGTATTCAGCATCAAACTCTTTTTTAGTTAGACGCTTGTCGTTAAGGTAATAAGGGAATTGAATTACTTTTTTATTGGGATTTTCTAACTCATCATTCATTTCATTTAATTCAGTCATTTACGAGCCTCCATTTAATTGCTATATTTATATATATGTTTTGTTATTATAAGTAAAGGAATACTATGAGCACTGCAAAAAAGGTAGGGCGTAAGAAGCGCTTTTCCACGGATTCTGTATGGGCCAAGATAAGAAGGGAATTAGACTTGACGCAGACGCAACTCGCTGAGACCATAGGATGTACACAACCTTGGTTGTATCAGGTAGAGAGTGAAAAATCAGTACCTTCTATCTTATTTGTAATTAGGTTTTGTAGGGAGCTTAATGTCGACATACGAGAAATTACAGAATACTACGAGCGACGAGAAGGAAATCTTAAGAGAGCACTTTCTTAACCGCATCTGGGAACTAGAAGATCAAATAAAGCATGCAAATAAATACACTAAAATAAATGAATTAAAGAAATTAGTTCAATGCAATAAAATGTGGCTTTACTGGATAAATGAACCCCCGACTGACACACTACAGTAATTAATCCTTGTTATTTTTGTTGAGTCTGTCACAATAGACTAATGAAACGGATCAACGCTACTGGAAGATCTGTCTTAGTCATTGGAGATCTCCATATACCTTTTAATCATCCAGATAGTTGGAAGTGGCTAGCTGCAATCAAAAAGAAATATCTTAACAAAAAATCTATAGCTATCTCTATTGGGGATGAAGTTGATGGCCATACGATAAGCTTTCATAACGATGAAATAGACCTTCCTTTCTCGCCTAGCTCTGAGCTGCAAGAAAGTATTAACATTATACATATGAAAGGTGGTTTGCATGACCTCTTTCCGACACTTAAAATATTAGATAGCAACCATGGTTCCTTAGTCTTCAGAAGAAGTAAGGTAAACAGAATCCCCTTACATTATTTAAAAGAATTAAAGGACGTGTATGAAACCCCTAAGTGGAGTTGGCACGATGAGGTGTACCTCAAGACAAGGGCAGGAGATATATATCTTTGTCACGGACGTTCAAGTAGTAGTGGAAAGCTGGCAGGAAGCCTTGGGTGTTCAACTATACAGGGACACTACCATGGTAAGTTTGGAATCACATGGTATAGCAATGGAAGTGAAAGTAGATTCTGCTGTTATACAGGATGCTTAATAGATGAGAAAAGCTTGGCGTTTAATTATGGAAGATTAAGCATTGCTAAGCCAATACTGGGGAGTGTTTTAATCACGGAAGATGGCACTCCCCGCCTTTTAAGGATGACACTTAATAAGAATAACAGGTGGGATGGTAAGCTGCCATGAGCAGGCAAAATCTGACCCTCCTGGAGTTTCCCAAGACACAGGATGAACTTGTCCAAAATAGGATTAATGGCCTATTAGACGCGATGTGTACTACTGATACTGACTTTGTACCTGATGTATTAACTATGTTGGTTTCTTACATTGAAGAAAACTATGAAGGTGAGTATATCTGGCAAGCTGAATTAAAGTTAGTAGAAGCAGCTATGTGGTGGCGTGAAGCAGTGTCCAAAGAATAATCATAAATTTATATTGTTGATATTATTAGAAACACAAGTGTGCCCTATTTACAAAATATGACTTAACGATATAATTAAGCTCTCAACTAACATTCTTATGAGCTTAGTTAATTTAATAATGTGGTAGAGCCGTGAGGCATGGCCCCCTAAGGCCTAATGCCGATTACGGCGTCTTATATCTACAAACGAGCTTAACATCTAGCGGTCGTCACCAGTCTATTTATATTGTTAAACGCAACGCCTATATAACTGCATATATTCTTAAAAGCAACTCTTTTTTTGTGGATAAACGTGAAATATACCATTAATAAATGATTTCAAGAGTTTAGATATAATTGTAAATAACTCTTTACATAATGATCTAAATATTATGTAATTTTTATTCACTTTTAAAAGGAGAAATCATGAAAGTCACACAAGCTAAAAGACTAGATTATTTGGTTCAACTTCATTCAGCAGTTATTACTGGCCTTATAGCAACGGGTAGAGAGGGGATGGGGATACATGTTTTAGAAGAAAGTATTGGGAAGAATAAAATTGCACCTGTGTTAAATACTTTACTAGACACACTAATAGAAACAGAGGAAGCTGTTACTGCAATGCATGAAAGGAATTTGACGGAAGATGAAATTAGATTAAAAAGAAATACACTTTTAAATGGAGAAAATAGATTATGAATACTACAGAATTTGTTGATGGGTTGAGAGTTTTTGCACCACATGAAAAAGCACCTGATTTTGTTAAGGCAAACCTTCAAATTAACAAAGCGGATTTGATTAGTTGGCTTTCCAGTAGAAATAAAGAAGTGATTAAACTTGATGTTAAAGTGGGTAAATCTGGTAAGTGGTATGTTGCTGTAAACAATTGGGAGAAACCAGCTCAAGCTGCTACCGAAGCTAAAAATCACGATGCCAATTATACGTTGGCTACAGATAATACAATGACTACGGAAGATATACCATTTTAATTGGTTTTCCTTGTAGTAAAGTTTTCATTTTCATGCTAGAAATCCTTTCCTTTGCTACTGGGTGATTTGAAGCCGGATTAGAATCAGTGTCCAAGTCCTGATTTTTCTCTGGCTTCTTATTTTTTACTTGCACACATTTATGGCCGGGTTGATAATGTTAAGTAGCCCGGGTTTTTTCATATACCTTTTCTTTCATTTTTCTCCACGACCTTTTTAAAAGTAGAATTTTTTCCCGGGCTTTATTTTTTATTGTCAATCGTTATTTTTTAGGGAAGAATAGTTGGATCACATATCGTGATATTTTACAAGTCCCGATTTAATGCAAGCCAAGGGCACTAAGCTTTTATGTAAGTGATGCTACATATTTCTTAGTGCTTAAGGTTTCTAAAAGAAATAGGCATTAGTCTGTCTAATTCTTTTTCCTGGAGCTTTAACCATTCTAATAGCTCCTGTAAAACCAATAACTTGTCATCTTCTAATTCATCCAGGTTGCGTAGACATTGCTGTACTGCTTTATTCCCGCGTGCTATTTCGTCTACTAACTCTAGCTTTGTTGCGCCCATTGTTAGTCTCCTATATAAGCATGGTGATAATATAACATATTTCTAGCTATTTAGCGAATTATCTTGATATAAGGATCGTTATATGATTGGATAAGTTGTCTTTTAAGAGGGGGGGAAATGAGTTTCGTTTATGTATTGGAATGCAAAGGGAAATATAAAATAGGGATTTCCGCCAGTCCAGAACACAGGATTACTTCTTTGCAAATAGGGAACCCTTTTTTAATTAGTTTAGTAGGAAAAATTAGACTTAATAACGATAAAGAAGCTAAGGAAACAGAGAAAGCGCTACATTCCATGTTCGAGAATAAAAAAATCAGAGGAGAGTGGTTTGATTTGGAAAAAAAAGATCTTAACTTTATTCGAGATGCTCAACAAGCAATAGGGACAATTGACCCCTCTAAAGAAACTTCACAGAAAAAAGCTTATAGTAATTTGCGTGAAGCATCAAGATTAGAATTCTTAATGCAAAAAGGACTCCCTAAGAAAATAACCCGTTATATTAAAAACAATTCAAAAAAAGTAAAAGACGAATGGCTTTGTATATTAGACTCAGAAGTCATTTCTAAAGAAGTGAATAAACCTATAAAACAGATAGGGAATACTATAGACATGCTAAAAAAAGCTGGGTGGTTTGATATTATTGACTCAAGTTGTTCGGGAGTAAGGATCCTTAAGATTAAGCCTGAAATTTATGGGCTTGCTGTTTCCACTATAAAAACCCAATCGACAAATTCACCTTCTTATGAGGCATATTATCTAATGAGAGGGAGCCGGAGGGCACTGCTAGATTATATAAAGAAAAAAGTGTATTACGACGATTATTTTAAAGGGCATATTGCGGAAGTAGAAACAAAAGAGATGATGGAAGTGACGAAACTTACAAAGGATTCCTGTACATCGGCATTCTATCGCTTAAGGAATGCGGGATGGTTTTCATGGGTTTCGGCTAGTAGTAGTGGCAATGGGTCTCGGATAGTTAAAGTAGACCCTAAAATCCTTTTTTCCCTCGAAGAACTATCAACTATTTAGCGAATTATCTTGATATAAGGATCGTTATATGATACAATGAGTTATACAACAAAGGAGCCATTATGAAATACTTATTAGCAATAAGAGTAACAAATCCCGAAACAGGAAAAGTAGATACAGATATCTTTGAATTCGATAATGAATTCCAAAGAGAAGACACTTGTTGGGAAATAGATCAAATGAAAAACCCTTGTATAGAGTACGCAATAACTCAAGATGATTGGGCGGTTGACGGGGTTCTAAATGGCACGTGGGTGAAGGAACAAAACTGTTATGTAAGATAAAGCTCCAGGGCAACTTGGGGTCCCCGGATGTCTGGATGGCTCCTTTTGTCCGGGGTTTTATTTCAAAAGGCTAATTAACCCTGGTAAAAGCTGGTAAAATTATTTAATATAACGATGGCTATATTTCGGGATATTAAATATGAGATCACCACTTGAAAAAGAAGAGATGCCCTGGATCCCTCGTGGGTCTTTAAAAGGGATAAAAAATCCAAAAAACAAACGAGAAACAAGGATTAATCGTCTTTTAGAACAGTATGATAAATTAGAAGATTTTTGTTTGAGAAGGGAAGATAAATACGAAGAACTTGTCAGGGTAAATACTAATTTAATTGATTGTGTAAAAGAAATTATAGAAGAGCATGATATTCCTCTTTGTAAAAACAGCTTTAGATCAATGTGGGCTAACCTTAGACCTCATTTAAAGTTTCTTTGTCGGACTTGTGCAACTCGTAATTCCTTTAGATTAGAAGATTATCAAACAGGGTTAACTGACGAGAAAGGCAGAGGGTACATTTATTTTATTGAACTTAATGGGTTTATTAAGATAGGAATGACTAGAAAATTTAACCCTTTTGAAAGGATTACGGCTTATAAAACAGAAAATCCAGGAAGGTTAAAATTGTTATGGTTGATAGAGACTTACAATAGCGTTCAGCTTGAGAAAAAGCTTCATGAAATCTTTACAGAAAAAGGATACCACCATAATAGAGAGTGGTTTAACATAACCCCAATAACTTTAATAAACGTTTTGAGTAGTTTGCGTGAAATTTATCGCGAGAGTAAAGCTATATTCATGCTTAAACACACTTATGATTGGTTTAACAGGGAAAACGCTGAAAAATGTTCTACAGGGATTGGAGGGGAAGTCGCAGAGGCTGACCGGCGAGACCGTGAAGCTAAAATGCGGGATTATTATGCCAAAAAAATGGATGAAGTAATAAGTAAAAGCTTAATAACTCAACAAAGCCCTGTTTAGAACTAAATGTTTTTATGGTATTTGCTTTAGCGCTCTGTTATTATAATCGTTATATGAGAGTAGATTGGATTAATTTGATCAGTTTTATTGGGGTGGCAGCTTTGACTGCGTTGTTCTGGGGACTTATTTACTATACTATCTATTCTTACTATTAGACTAAACTATTAAACCACGGATTGGTTGATGGAAGAAAAAAAGCCTCTTGGTAGGCCTAGTAAATATAAAGATCATTATCCTGAGCTTTTGTTAGAACATATGGCCAAGGGTCATTCCTATAAATCATTTGTTGCAGTAATTATGAGAGAACAGATGAAGGCCGGAGTTAAGATTCCTCACCTAAATATAGATACCTTATACAATTGGGAGAAGCTGTTTCCTGATTTTTCCGAGGCTAAAAAAGCAGGTCGTATGGCCCAAGAACTTTTCTGGGAAGAGTTAGGTATCGCTAATGCTACTGGCGAAGTAAAAGGGAATGCTACTCATTATGTTTGGATGACGAAGAACATGTTGAACTGGACTGACAAACACGAAATAACAACAGGCGAAGATAGTAATATACAAATCAACCTAGTCAGGAAGGGCGAAAATAAAGACGATTGAGTTACTTAATCATCAACACGATACCCTATCTGCATTAGAAGAATTTGATAATGTACTGATGCTTGGCGGGGTAGGCAGTGGGAAGACCTTTACAGGGGCAACGTTTCTTTTAAGGGAACTACAACGTGCTACTCAAGGGGATACTAGTACTGGGATTATAACAGCAATTAGTTATGGCCAATTAAGGCGCTCAGTTCTAGCAGAGGTATTTAAGTGTATGCAAGATTGGAACATACCATTTAGCTATAACCAAATGCAGAGTACCCTTACTCTTGCTAATAAGAAGAAGTTCTTTTGTTTATCAGTAGACAAAGGATCAATTGAAAAAATTAGAGGGATTAATGCCGGGTCTGTTTTTATGGATGAGGCGTGTTTTATAGATGGTGGTATGGAAACATACACCACAGTTGCAGGGAGGATTCGTGACAAAAAAGGCAGTGGGAAAACGTTGTGCACCAGCTCACCGAATGGTTTTAATTTTATGTACGATCTTTACGCTGGTGAATTGCACGATCCTAATAATTACAAAATTGTAAAAGCAAGTACTAAAGACAATACTTTTATATCAGAAGACTTCTATGAAAGGATGGCAGCCAATTTAGATGAGAAAGGAATTAAACAGGAGTTAGAAGGTGAGTTTATTTCGAGGGCCGGTGGGCAAGCTTACTACGCATTTAATAGAGAAATCCACATGCAAGATATTCGTGATCGGATCAGTGGGGATCTGTTTATTGGGATGGATTTTAATTTTAGTCCACTATGCGCGACCATCATCAGATATAGACAAGGATGCTTTTACATTGTAGATGAGATCTATCTCAAGGAAGCAGATACATATATGATGGCATCAGAGATTAAAAGAAGAGGCTATGACCAAGGAAGGATTATAGCTGACTCCACTTACTCGGCAAGAAGAACCTCAGGTAAATCAGATAAGAGAATACTTGAGGAAGCTGGACTTAACTTATTGAAAAGCCATAACCCATTTGTTTCAGACAGGATTACTAACGTTAATCGTTTACTAGGACAGGGTAGAATTGTCGTAGATAATAAGTGTAAAATGTTGAGGCAAGACTTAGAACAAGTTACACTTAAGGATGATGGTAGTATAAACCAATCAGGTGCTAACAAGCATCTATCCCATATTAGTGATAGTCTGGGGTATGCCTGTTGGAAACTAGATAGTATTGCTGGTTCACCTAAGAAGAGAATATTTAATATACAACGATAAAAGGAATTATCATGGATCTACGGAAAGAAGACGCTCGACTCGGTATCATTTCAGAAATCAAGAATCCAGAGAACCTCGACAGAAAGGATCTCTCATTTAAAGCTACTGAAGTATTCAATGG
>CEUI01023572.1_pt1 | contig 23173 bp, 28 predicted proteins | sample 531411 | NCBI WGS metagenome assembly CEUI01 (sample SAMEA2622841, study PRJEB7988) | marine metagenome | isolation source: saline water (ENVO:00002010), including
GCATTAGAACTTGGATTACAATATGAAGAGTATCCACCATTTCACGAGGTTCACAATTTATATTGTAGATTACCTGAATCAAGGTATGGGAAACCATATAGTGTAAAGAATTTTTTCGCAAGGAATAAAATAATAGCGGGTACTTCAGATTTTGTAGTAGGGTTTATTCCAGATGAAGTTGAAGCTAATGGTACAATGAATACGATAAATTATGCAAAAAAAATGAAAAAAAACTTCGTTATTATTTCATAAATATATATTTATATATATATGAATATATGACAATGGAGAGAAAATATGGATAACATTAAATTAACATCAGTAAAATTAATAAAAGGTTTATATAATGAATTTAAACAACAGACCGTAAATTCTGATATGACCTTTCAAAAAATTGTCAATCGTAGTTTAAGTCTATACTTGACAGAAGAAAAATTTAAAGAAAAACTTGAGACAGAAGTTGATTTATCAATAAGTGGAAGCAACTTTTAAATAGGAGAAAATAGGTTATGTCAAAGAAGAAAAAAATTCTACTCTTGTCAGACGACTTGAGAATGCATTCGGGAATAGCAACACAAGCGAAAGAGTTTGTAATGGGAACAATTCACAAATATGATTGGGTTCAATTAGGTGGAGCTGTAAAACATCCCGAACAAGGTAAGATTGTAGATATGTCAGAAGCTTCACGAAACGAAACGGGTGTAAAAGATGCATATCTTAAAGTCTATCCAGTAACAGGTTATGGTAATCCACAAATATTAAGAGAAATATTGGACATAGAAAAACCAGACGCTATCATACACTTCACAGACCCAAGATTTTGGGTTTGGTTATATAATATGGAAGATGAAATAAGACAAGATATTCCTATTTTGTATTATAATATTTGGGACGATATTCCTGACCCATTATATAATACAAACTATTACAGAAGTTCAGATATGTTAATGTCAATATCAAAACAAACCTATGGTATTAATAAAAGAATACTTTCTAAATATGATTATGAAGATTGGCAATTAGATTATGTTCCTCATGGAATAACATCAAAACGAGTTTTCAAAGTTCATTCTGAAAATGAAAATTTTATTAATTTTCAAAACTTTTTTGGATTACATAATTATAAATTTAAAATATTATATTTAAACCGAAATATTCGTAGAAAACAACCAGGTGATGTGGCATTAGCTTATAAACATTTTATGGACAAACTTACACCTGAACAAAGAGAAGAATGTTGTTTAGTTTTTCACGCAGCACCTGTTGATGAAAACGGAACTGATATGAAAGCTTTATGTAAAACACTTCTTCCAGAGTATCCGGTAATTTTTACATACGATAAGGGTGGAGCCTTTAATGATGAACAAATGAATTTTTTATATAATTCAATTGATGTGTATATTAACTTGGCATCAAATGAAGGATTTGGGTTAGGTTCATTAGAAGCGATGACAGCTGGTAAAAATATTATAGTAAATGTAACTGGAGGAATGCAAGACCAATGTGGATTTAAAAAAGAAGATGGAAATTATTTAACTGCTGAAGATTATGTTGAATTAAAATCTAATCACAGAGGTAAATATAAAGACCACGGTGAATGGGTTGAACCTGTATTTCCGTCAAATATAAGTTGTCAAGGTTCCCCTCCGACACCATATATCTTTGATGATAGGTGTTCATTTGAAGATGCAGGTGATGCTTTATTAAAAATGTATCATAAAGGACCTGAAGAAAGAGAACGATGTGGTGAAATTGGAAGACAATGGGCTAAAAGTGATGACGCTAAAATGACAGCAAAACATTTATCAGATTCATTTATAAAAAATATAGAGACAACATTTGAGAAATGGAAACCAAGAGAACGATATACAATGGAGGTTATTTAATGAAAAAACTGATTTTTATCTGTGGACCACTAACATCAAGAAGTGGTTATGGTAATCATACACGAGATATTTTTAAAGCTTTAGATAGTTTAGATAAATATGAAATAAAAGTTATGGATGTTCCTTGGGGAGCTTGTCCAAGAAATGCTAAATTAAATGATAATATGACAAACGCTATGATGAAACCAGGACCTAAAGGATTTGAATTAGATAGACAACCTGATATTTACATAGATATTAGAATACCGAATGAATTTCAAAAAGTCGGTAAAATTAATATAGGAATTACAGCTGGAGTAGAAACAACAATAGTTTCACCTGCATTTCTAGAAGGTTGTAATAAAATGGATTGTACAATAGTAACCTCAGAACATTCTAAGTCAGGATTTGTTAATGCGGTTTATGATAAATTACAACAAATGCCTGATGGACAACAACAAAAAGTCGGTCAACATAAATTAGAATCTGCTATGGAAGTTTTATTTGAAGGTTTAGAAAAAGATAAATTTTATTCAAAGAAAAGTAGTGAACTTGATGTAGAATTAAAAAATACTTTAGATAATATTACAGAAAGTTTTTGTTATTTGATGGTAGGTCAATGGTGTAAGGGTGGATTCGGTGAAGACAGAAAAGATATTCCGAGAGCGATAAAAATATTTTTAGAGACATTCGCAAACAGACCTTCTCCACCAGCATTAATAATAAAAACAAGTGGAGCTACTACTTCTATTATGGATAGAGAAGAGTGTATCGGGAAAATAAAAGAAATAAAAGCGGCATTTCCAGATGATATAGATTTACCGAATATATATTTATTGCACGGTAATATGACAGATACAGAAATGAATGATTTATATAATCACCCAAAAATAAAAGCTTTTTATTTAATAACTCACGGTGAAGGATTCGGAAGACCAATGTTAGAAGCTAGTTTTACTGGCTTACCGATTATAACTTCAAATTGGAGTGGACAAGTAGATTTCTTAGATACTAACAAAAGTTATTTAATTGGAGGTTCTATGCAGAAGGTTCCGAAGTCAGTTGTTTGGAAAGATATAATTCAACCCGATAGTGAATGGTTTGTAGCAGACGAACAACAAACAGCACAAGCTCTAAATTATGTATATACTAATTATAATAAAGTTAAAAAGAACGCGAGTGATTTAATGAAAATAAATAGAGATAAATTTAATTTTGAGAAAATGACTGAAAAATTAGATACAATATTAGAAAAGTATATAAGTAAATCTCCACAACAAGTAGAATTAAAATTACCAAAATTAAAAAAGGTAGAAAATTCTGAAAAAGAAGTACCTAAAATTAAACTTCCAAAATTAAAGAAGGTTACAGCATGAGTAAGTTAACAATAAAATGTAATATATGTAGTCATAGAATGCTACATATATATACAGGAGATAATGGGTTTACAACACGACAATGTTCTAATTGTGGGTATTCATCTAATGATAAATTAAAAGGTGATATGAAAGACAATGAATTTTGGAATAATATGAGTGATTTTATTAAAAAATATTCAAAAGAAGATGATGGTCAAATTTGGATTCCAGCATTATTAACATTACCATTTGGTAGTTTATATCCAATTGAAAAAAATAATAAACTTAAATGGGCATATGCAAAATTAGTAGATATCACAGAAGAAGATGATAAAGAAAAGTATAAAAAAGAAGATGGAACTTTTTATACAAAAAAACTTGATACTGATAATCCAGAAACTTTTGAAACATATGCTGATGGTATGTTACATATAAGAAAATCATTAGAGGAACAATTAGAAAATGGCAGACGAACAGAATCCGAATAGAGACCCGAGAATAGATGATAATTTAGATTATCGTAGTGGAACTCAAAGTCAATTAGAAAAACAAATTGCTAGACAAACCTTTAAAGGTAAAGGTTTTGATAGACACAGAGAAATTGATTGGAATGTAAGATGGTTAAATACAGGTCAATTTGTACAATTTCAATATAACAATAAATTAAGAAGAGTGTTAGTTTTGTCACCTTTTTATCCAAATACAAGTGGTAATTCAGTATTAACTGCTATAGAATTAAATGACATAGCTTTTGCTCCACAAAAGTTAGCTCAATTATTTAGAATCGGTTCTTTACCTAGAGTAGTAAGTATAGCTGCAGTAGATGATACTGATTTCAGATACTTCGCAGTTCAACCTGATTTTAAAAGAGACCCACAAGCTTTGTATAATTTATTACAAGCGAAAAACAAAACGATTAATAAAAATTATAAAACTTATTATATGAAAAAATTACAAACAGGTGTTATGAAAATGTTTAATCCAATTTTTTCAGATTATGTAATTAACAGAATGAATATATTAGGAGTAGAATAAAATGAGGTTACAACCAGTACACGATAAAATAGTAGTAAAACCAAATGCAAAAAAACAAGAAGAAAGAACAGAGTCAGGTATTATTTTACCGGACACAGCACAACAGGGTTCATTAAAAGAAGGTGAAGTTATAGCAGTAGGTGATGGTGTTTACACATCAACGGCCGATATTGTTCCTATTGTTGTTGAAGTCGGAGATAAAATAGTATATGGTCAACACGCACAGGCACAAGAGTATAATCTAAATGGTCAAGATGTTTTGATAATGAGTCAAAACGAAGTTTTATCAATTATAAAAGAGGATTAAAATGACAATATCATATTCGATTTTAACTCATAACGAGGGAGAATCATTATTGAAATTAATAAATTTCCTAATTGAACATAAAGACGAAGAAGACGAAATAGTAATTCTTGATGATTATTCAGATGATAAGACAACAAAAGAGATTTTAGATTCTATGTGTTCAATCCACGAAATCAGATTTGAACAACGACATTTATTAAAAGATTACGCTGGACAAAAAAACCACTTGACTCGTATGTGTAAAAATGACTATATTATTAATATAGACGCTGATGAAATGCCACATAAAGAACTGATTAAAAATATTAAAACTATACTCGAATCAAATCCATCAATAGATTTGTATTGGGTACCGAGAGTAAATACGGTGGATGGTTTGACACAAGAACATATAAATAAATGGCATTGGCAAGTTAACGAAAAAGGTTGGGTTAATTGGCCAGATTATCAAGGTAGAATTTGGAGAAACAGACCAAACATTATGTGGAAAAATAAAGTGCACGAAGTGTTAACGGGTTATAAAGAACATACCTATCTTCCCGCAGAAGAAGAGTTTTGTTTTTATCATCCAAAAGAGATAAAAAGACAAGAAAAACAAAATGAGTTTTACGATACGATATGAAAAATGTAATGATATATAATAAAATTGATGATAAACCTAGATGGTCAAACGAAGAACTTTTTAATTCATTTAAAGCGCAGATTGATAATTCTTTAGATAGAGGTTGGAAAAAAGATGACATCATTATAGGTACTAATTTTGATTTTGAATACAGAGGTATAAAAAATAAATTACTTACTGATGTTTGTAAAGAAAATCCATTTTGTAATAAATTTTATGGTATGCTAGAGTTGATGAAAAATGATATTTTAGATGATGATTTTTGGTTTCACGACCAAGACGCATGGCAACTTCACGATGACTTGAATTTTCCTGAGTTTGATGGTGAGATAGGTGGATGTACTTATATTTTCACTCCTGAGTGGAATACTTGTTCACTCTTTATAAAGAAATCAGCGATTAATATTTTAGAATATATTGTTGAATTTATGAAAATGAATCTTAGTTATTTAGAAAAAGTACAAAGTGACGAAAATATCATAGCGACTTTACGACATAACAGGACAGAAATAAGTGATTATTTATCAACAATAAATACACAATATAATGTAGGAAGAACAAAAATGGAGCATAGATATAAAGTAGCAGACAAACCAGTTTTTGTTGGGGGATTTGTTCCTTCTATACCAGATTCAGTTCAAGTATTTAATGGTGAAGATAATGAAATGAAAGTAAATCTTATCGACAAGAAATTAGATAGAGTATTTAGAAAACATTTTAAAGAATACAAGGAAAATTTTTAATGAAAATTTTAACATTAATAGATTGCTCTTCAGTTAAATCATTTTATGTGAAAGACAAAAAAGCTTATGAGATGAAAACAGATAAACCATATATTAGAAATCAATCTATTGGGAACGAATGTTTTATGTCTATATTTGAATATCCATTTTTAAATGATGGATATTATGTTACTTGGGACGAATGGGAAGAATTACCAGAATTAGATGTTGATGTTGTATTATTATCAATTGAAAAAAGAATAGGAATATATGATACTGAACAAGTTAGAAAAAAATACCCAAATGCGTTAATAATTGGTGTATTAAAAGAACTAGCTGCAAATCATAAAAATAGAGTAGAGTTTTTCAAAAGTTGTGATACATATGTATTACCTATAATAGATGAAAAATTACACGATTGTTATTCAAGAGATGTAGGTATAAAATCAAAGTTCTTAGCACAGCCATATGATATATCCTTTCTGCATGACAGATATTATTCAGAGGATAGAAATAATTCAATTTTTTCTTATATTGTTCCGGGTGAGTTTGTTCGTTTTGAATATGGTGATGAAATACAACAAGGTACTAGAAGAGGTAATACAGAATCATTTGCGAATGAAATGGGTAATAAATTTAATTTACCTGTATTAAGAACAGAAACTAAATTTGAATCTGCTACTCAATGGCATGATTTCTTAGAGATATTAAGTAAACAAAGTTTTTGTTTTAATTTAGACCCTATACAATCTACAGGACAGCAAGCAGTACAATCAGCCGCATTGGGTGTAATTAACATAGGTGGTAATAATGATGTTCAGAAGTTTTTATATCCCAGTTTGTCGGGTGTAGATTTAAATCAGTTAGAAACTAAATTTAGTGAATTGGTCAATGATGTTGATAAAAGAATTGAAATAATGAAATATGCATTTGATAAAGCTATAGAAACTTATTCTTTAGATAGTGTATATAAACAAATAGAAAAAATAGTAAAAGAAAAATAATGTTAAATATTTATGTAACAACTTGTGATTCGTATGACAGATTATTGAAACCATTTTCTTATTTATTTAATAAATTTTGGGATGATTCTATAAAGGTTACAATATTAGGTTACAGAACTCCACCATTCGAACTACCAAAAAATTTCAATTTTATTTCTATAGGTGAAAGACAAATAAGTGTAAACCATTGGTCAACTGATTTATATAATTTTTTTAATACAATAGATGATGAATTTTTTATCTTTGCTGTAGAGGATTTATTTATTTGTGATTATGTTGATACAGATATTTTAAATAAATTGATTGATAATATAGATAAAGAAACTGGACGAATAGCTTTAGTAAATACTTTTCAAAACAATTGTTCTTATGAGATAACTAATAAGTATGATAATTTTAGTATTGGTACTGCTTCACAAGGTAGTGATTGTAGATTTTCTGTTATATGGTCAATTTTTAATAGAGAATGGTTTTTGAAGTATGTCAAACCAAATGAAACAGGTACTCCATGGGTTACAGAAGCAGAGGGTGATAACGATTCAAAGTTTGATACATATGATGTTAAGGGACCTATCTCTAGGTCAGCTATAAAATGTACTTCAGCTGTTCGTAAAAATATAAATTCAACTTTAGGTTTTAAGATTATGGATGAGGACGAAAGTTTAGATGAACGAATTATTGAAGATATGATAAACAAAAAATTAATTTCTAAAGATAGGACTATCATTTAACTTTATGAAAAAAATATTAGTTACAGGAGGAGCAGGTTTCATTGGTGGACATTTAGTAGATTTTTTAGTATCAAAAAATTATGATGTGTTAGTTATTGATAATTTTTCAAATGGAAATTATAAAAATGAAAAAGCTACTTATAATAATATTGATGTGAGAGATTTAACTAAAGATTTACTTTATGATGTTGATACGGTATATCATTTAGCTGGTATATTGGATGTTGAAAATTCAAAAACAAATCCTTTATTATATTTAGAAGAAAATTCAACTGCTACATATAAATTACTTGATTTGTGTACACACTCAGGTGTTAGAAAATTTATTTATGCCTCTTCGTGTGCATCAGCATTTCCTTATTCAAGTCCATATGCATTGTCTAAATATTTACCTGAGTTATATTGTAAAACATATAATGATATTTTTGATATAGATACGACATCTTTAAGATTTTTTAATGTTTACGGAACTAGAATGAAACATTCAGGTTATAAATTAGTATTGTCTATATTTTTAGAACAATTTAAGAATAATAAACCTTTAACCATAATAAACGATGGAAAACAGAAAAGAGATTTTGTACATATAGATGATGTTGTATCAGCATTGTATAAATCTAAGGATATTAATACTAACGCTGAAGTATTTGATATAGGAGCAGGTGTAACTAGTAGTATTCTAGATTTAGTTGATATGTTCGGTTGTGAATACGAATTTATAGGAAAACGAAAAGAAGAAGAAATAGCTTTTTCTGATATAGAAAAAACAAAAAAAATATTAAATTGGAAACCAAAACATAATTTAAAGGATTTTATAGAATGTGTAAAAGAATAATTATAGCACCGCATGTTGATGATGATGTATTAGGTTGTGGTGGAATACTTGACGAAAATTGTTTTGTACTATATTGTGGTTTAAACGAGACAGGGATTCCAGATAGACCATCAGAGCAAGAAAGAATAGATGAAATTCATTCAGTTATGAGTATTACACACCATAATTATAAAATTTTAGATAATCTTGTAAATCACTATACAGAACAACAATTGATTGGACAGATTGAACAAATAATTAATGTTGAGAAACCTGATGAAGTTTATGTATGTCATCCATCTTATAATCAAGACCATAGAGTCGTCTATAATGCTACAATGGTAGCACTTAGACCCCACGACAAGAATTGTTTTGTAAAAAAAGTATTTGTCTATGAACAACCACATATGTTGTTTTGGGATAACGGTGGAGTTGATTTCAAACCAAATTATTTTGTACCTATTGACATTGAGAAGAAAGTAAAAGTATATGAAACTATGAAATCACAAGTAAGAAGTTTTAGAAGTCCTGAACATTTGAGAGCTATAGGTAAAATGAGAGGTGGTCAAAGTAATTGTGAATATGCCGAAGCATTTCAGATATTAAGGTGGGTAGAATGAAAACAATATTAATATGTGGTTACAGAGATTGGTCTTATGATTTGTATAAGTTATTAGAAACATATAGTCATCTTGATTTCAAAGATAAACAATTAATTTATCACTCTGAAGCTGATGAGTTAGAATCAGTAGTATATAAGTATAATCCAGAGATGATATTTTTTATAGGTTGGAGTTGGATAATAGATGAAAACATAATTGAAAAATATAAATGTATATGTTTACATCCGTCACCACTACCAAAATATAGAGGTGGTTCTCCACTACAACATCAGATTATGAATGGCGAGACAGAAAGTGCTGTAACTTTATTTGAAATGGACAATGGTATTGATACAGGTGATATTCTTTTTCAAAAAACAATATCATTAGAAGGTAATCTTTCAGATATTTTTATTAGGATTGTAAATGTTGGTTGTATTGGTATTAGAGAAATAGTTAATGGAGACTATGAGGTTGTAAAACAAGATGAAAGTAAAGCTACTTTTTTTAAAAGAAGAACACCTAAAATGAGTGAGATAACTTTTGAAGAAATTTCAGATAATACTGCTGAATATTTGTACAATAAAATAAGAGCTTTACAAAGTCCTTATCCAAATGCTTTTATAAAATGTAAAGATGGAACAAAATTATTTTTAGAACACGCTAGTGTAGAGGGGATTAAAAAATGAAAAATATAGTAATAACAGGTGGTTTAGGTTATATAGGAACTGAACTTTGTAAATTGTATTCTGGTGAAAGTAGATTTAAAAATATAACCGTTATAGATAGTAGATTTGTATCTGAACGAGTTAAACAATTAAGAGATTGGGGTATAAATTTTAAACAAGGACATTTGTTAGATGAAGAATTTATGAAAGAAGTTTTAAGGGATGCGGATGTTGTATATCACTTGGCGGGAATAACAGATGTAGCTTATACTAAAACAGAATCAAACGAAGAGAAAGACAAAGAGATAAAAGAAGTAGGAATTGATGGTTCAAGAAATATAATTAAATTTACTAACAGCGATTGTAAAATTATATTCCCATCTACGCATGTTGTCTATGAAGGATTCGGAGAAACAGCATTTGATTTAACAGAGGATATTGAAAGTTGTCCTGTACTAACATACGCTACAGGGAAGGCACAGACAGAAAAAGATTTAGAAGAATCAGAAAAAAATTATGTTGTAGTCAGATTAGCTTCAGTCTATGGGTATTCATTAGATACAATGCGAATCAATATAATGCCTAATTTATTTTCAAAAATAACATCTTTAGATGGAACTATTAAATTATTTTCTGGTGGTGTACAATATAAAAGTTTAGTTTGTTTGTTCGATGTTGTTAGGTGTTTAAAGTTTATGGCTGAAGCTGACGATATAAATAAACAAATATTTCATTGTTCGAATGAAAATATGACGGTGAAAGAAGTAGCTGAATTATGTAAAGAGATAAATCCTAAAGTAACTTTAATAGAAACTGATGACGAGATTCCTAATTTAGGTTATACTATCTCAAATAAAAAGTTACTATCTACGGGTTTTGAATTTAGATATAATATAAAAGAATCTCTTAAAGAAATGATACATAACTGGTCTATACAAGACTTACCAAAAGAATTAGAATTTGTACAAGTTGGTCAGAATGAATATATTGATGAACGAGGTAAGATTAGTAATTATGAATTAACAGAACCTATAAATTTGATTGGATATATAGAATCAAAAACAGGAACGGTAAGAGCTAATCATTATCATCCTATACAAGAACAAAAATGTTTATTAGTGAAAGGTAAGTATGTTAGTGTTACAAAAGATTTAGCCGTTGAAGATGCTCCCATTGAAACCATGGTAATAAATGAAGGAGATTTATCAGTAATTAAACCTAATGTAGCACATACAATGGTGTTTCTTGAAGATTCTGTATTTCTTAATCTTGTAAGAGGTGAGAGAGAACACGAAAATTATGGTATAACACATACACATTATTATGAGTTAGTTGATGAAGAAATGAGAAATAATATTTTAGAAGAATATAAAATAGAAGTATGAAAATAATAGCAATAACACCAAGAAATAAAAAAGACACTTTAACTTCATTTATAATGGATGGATTAAATGATTTAGATATTGAAGTAATAGCTACTGATTCAGGTAATAATGTAAAAGAAACTTATTCAAATGAAGAAGTAATAAAACATTCAAAAGATGCTGATTATATATTCGCTTTTTGGGGTAAACATAGTGAACATAAATTTAAAATACCTACTTATTTTGGTCATCAAAAATCACCTAAATTTTATTTGTTAGATGAAATAAATAGACCTGAAATAACAGCTTATATAGATGGTAGTGAATGGACATCAACTGGTTTTCTTGATAATGAAATAGCCGAAGATAAAAGTATGAAGTCTCAAGATGTAGAAGCTATAGCTGATGTAAATAGAATAAAGGGTGAACCTTGGATAGATAAAGATATGTATAATAAATGTAGTTGGTATTTTAAGAGAATAGTGTTACCTGAAGATTTAAAACAAGATAAAATAATTCCCTGTTATATAGGGGCATTTAATTCATTTACACAACAACATTGGTTAGAACACGAAAAAGAGATAGATTTATATTGTAGCTTTGGTGGTAATGCTGGACACTTAACTACAGGATTAAGAAAACCTGTATATGAATATTGTAATAGTTTGAAAGGATATAATTCAGTTATAGGTGAAAAATTAAAATTTAAAGACTATATAAATACAATATCAAAATCTTATATAGCGATAAGTGCATGGGGAGCAGGTAATTGTTGTCAAAGAATGTGGGAGATATTAGCTAACAAAACTTGTTGTTTTATACAAAAACCAATTCTTGAATATCCAAACAAACTTGTTGATGGTGAGTCTTGTGTATATTATGAAACACTAGAAGAATTTAAAGAGAAATTAAATTATTATTTAGACAATAAAGAAGAATGTATCCGTATAGGTAAAAATGGATATGAACATATTAAAAAATATCATACTGGATTAGCGAGAGTTAAATATATGTTAAATGTTATGAAAGGTAAAAAATGGAGGAATGCATTAAGTGATAAATAAAAGAATAATGATAATAGGTGGTACAGGTGCTTTAGGTAGAACTCTTACAAAGAGATACTATAAAGATAATGAAATATTAATATTTTCAAGAGATGAACATAAGCATGTAAATCTTAAACATAAATTTCCTGATGTGTCATATCAGATTGGTGATGTTAAAGATAAAGAAAGTTTATTACAGGCATTAAACGAATATAAACCTGATGTCGTAATTAATACAGCTGCTCTTAAGCATGTTCCTATTTGTGAAGAGAATCCGTATGAAAGTGTTAAAACAAATATTATTGGTCATAAGAATTTAATCGATTGTATTCAATTAACTAATCATCAAATAGAAACATTAATGTTTATATCAACTGATAAAGCTTGTAAACCAATTAATGTATATGGTATGTGTAAAGCAATATCAGAAAGACTTTATATAGATTATGCTAACAAACAAAATGATATAAAAGTTGTATTATGTAGGTACGGAAATGTTTTAGAATCAACTGGGTCTGTTATTCCATTTTTCAAAAAAATATTAAATAGTGGTAAAAATAGTTTACCAATCACAGATGAAAGAATGACTAGGTTTTCTATAACACTAGATGAATCCGTTGAATTAATTCAATGGGCGTATGAGCATACAGAATCTCACGGAAATATTGTTGTACCTAAACTTGAATCTTTAAAGATAGTTGATATTGCTAAAGAATTGGGTAAAGATTATGGTCATCAAGATATAGAATTAGAATATGTAGGTATAAGACAGGGAGAAAAATTACACGAGGAGATGGTTAGTTTAGAAGAATCTTTAAGAACAACAGAGTACGATAAATATTTTATGATAACTGACGAAGTAATAAATAAAGAGGTTTGGTCATTCGCGTCTGATACAACAATACTTCCGAAAGATGAAGTTAGAAAATTTCTACAACTTAAAGGAGTTATATCGTGAGAGTTCTAGTACTAGGACATAAAGGTATGTTAGGTCATATGGTTCATAGGTATCTTTTAACAAAAGAAGAATGTGAACTAGTTACTACAGATTTAAGATGGCCATCTCAAGAATTTATGGATTTTTTACTTGACTTTGATGGTGATTTTGTTGTAAATTGTATAGGAGCAATACATCAGAGAACTGATGATTTTAAAGTTAATACAAATCTTCCGATATGGTTAGATAAAATTAATAAAAAATTTAAAATTATTCATCCTGGTACAGATTGTGAGATAGATAATGATGATTATGGTAAATCAAAAAGAGAAGCTTCTGAATATTTGTTAAATAAAGGTAAAGATACTACAATTATAAAAACATCTATAATCGGACCGGAACTAAATTCAAAGGCTAGTTTATTAGAATGGTTTTTGAATAGTAAAAAAGAAGCTTCAGGATATACAAAAGCTTATTGGAATGGAAATACAACTTTACAATGGTCAAAAATATGTTATAAAATTATGAGAGATTATTATAGATATGATACAATTAATGTACCGACTTCAGATTGTATTTCTAAATATGAACTTTTGAATATAATAAAAAAAGTATTTAAAAAGAAAATTAAAATTAATAAAAATTCTGATGTAGTTTTGGAAAAGTGTTTAATAAATACTTATGATATGCCACATATTGATATAGAAACACAACTTGAACAACTTAAAGAATTTTATTATATGGGAGAAAATAAATGCGAGTAGGATTTGTAATAACAAGTCATTATTCTGATAGAATAAGACCACAAGGTCAAGAAATATTAACAAGAATAATTGATTCAATATTAGAATATTGTAAATATGATTTTAATATTTACATAATTGATAATGAATCTCAATATGATTTACAATTTCCAAAAGATGAAAGAATTAAATATACAAGAATAGATAATCAATTTGAAAAAGGTTTAACAGGAGCGTGGAACTTAGGTTTAAATATAGCATACGAAGATGGATGTGATTTTTTAATTCAATGTAATGATGATTTGTGGTTTAATGATACAATAAATTTTTGGATTAAAGCGATGTCTGAGTTAGATGAACCTAATGGTAATAATGTTGTTTATGCCGCTATGACTAATGGAGTTTTTCGACCTTCTCATCAATATGCTGATAAAGAAAAAGATACTAATGAAATATTAAGATTAAATTGTAAGAGTGGTGATTATGGTGATACACCGAATGGATTTTGTTTTGCATTTTCAAATAAACATTATGAAAAATTTAGATATAAAGAAGATGAGTATTTTAACCAGAATCATAAACATTGTGTTAATGATGGAAAATGGGGTGGTCAAGAAGGTCAATTTATAGAAAATTCAGAAAAAGGGTTATTTTGTTTAGTGATAAAAGGTTGTTTTATTCATCACGATAAAATCAGAGATTGGAGACAGGCTCGAACTATAGATGAAGAAGAGAACGGATATAGGAGAGATATTAAATGAAAATATTAATTACAGGAGTAGCCGGTCTATTAGGTTCAAGATTAGCAGATTGGATAATCGAAAATACAGATAATGAAGTTATTGGTATTGATGATATGAGTGGTGGTTATGAAACTAATGTTCATCCAGATGTAACTTTATATAAGATGGATTTATCAACTGAAGATATAAGTAATGTTTTTAATACTCATAAACCTGATAAAGTTTATCATTTAGCAGCGTACGCCGCTGAAGGATTAAGTCCATTTATTAGAAAGTTTAATTATAGAAATAATCTTGTATCAACAGCGAATATAATTAATGAATGTATAAAGCATGATGTTAACAGATTAATATTTACATCTACTATGGCTGTTTATGGACACGGGAATCCACCATTTCACGAAGATGATTTACTTTCTCCCATTGACCCTTATGGTGTTGCTAAATATGGTTGTGAAATGGATATTAAAATTGCCGGAGAACAACACGGATTAGATTGGTGTATTATTAGACCTCATAATGTATATGGTATAAAACAAAATATTTGGGATAGATATAGAAATGTATTAGGAATTTGGATGTATCAGTATATGAGTGGTGAAGATATGACAATATTTGGTGATGGTGAACAAACACGAGCATTCAGTTTTATTGATGATACTCTTGAGCCTATGTGGAAAGCTGCAATACAAAATAATTGTTCAAAAGAAATCATTAATCTCGGTGGTACTAAATTTTATACTATCAAAGAAGCGAATAATATATTGAAAGAAGTTATTGGTGGTGGTAATACTATCCATTTAGAGCCAAGACACGAAGTTAGAGATGCACATCCGACTTGGGAAAAGTCAGTAAAGTTATTAGGATTTGAAGATAAAACATCATTAAAAGATGGATTAACACAAATGTGGGAATGGGTACAGACACAACCTGAAAGGCATAGATTTCATTGGGGTAATTATGAAATTGAAAAAGGTATATATAAGTTTTGGACGGAGAAATAATGGAATTTAAAGATACAAGAGAAATAGTTAATTATTTAGTTGATAAATTTAATTACAAAACATATTTAGAACTTGGTACTGCACAATGTGAGACAATCAATGAAGTTAATATACCATTTAAGCGTGGAGTTGATATTAATAAGGATGTCTACGGATGTGACAACCCTAGTCATATGACTACTGATGAATATTTTGAAACAGATGTATTTGCTGATATAGAAAACAATGGTAAATTTGATATTGTTTTTATTGACGGGTTACATCATTCAGACCAAGTTGATAAAGATTTTGAAAATTCATTGAAGTATTTGTCAGATGATGGTATTATTCTTATGGATGATGTAACACCTCCAGAAGAGGAATGGCAAATAATTCCTCGAAATCGTTGGGGTGGTTGGACTGGTGATTGTTGGAAATCATTTTTAAAATTAAGATGTAGTCGTGAAGATTTATTTATGTGTACGGTTATGTTCGAAAATTCTTGGGCAGGTAATGGTATAATATGGAAAGGAACACAAGAATTATATAATGACACTTTAAAAGATGAATTTTTAGAGTATAGTCATTTTGATGAAAACAGAAAAGAAATATTAAATTTAATAACAAAAGAAGAGTTCATAGAACTGATTGATAAAAAATGAAAAAAAATGTAATATGGTGGGTTGGAGTAAATAATAAAAATTTATCAGATAAGTATGGTGATTTTAAATATTTTGAGTACTCTAGAAAAACTTGGGAATATTGGTGTAAGAAGAACGATATTTTATTTGTTCCATTTGAAAAACCAGTTGAAGAAGATTTATTTAAGTTCAGAGTTAATTGGCAGAAAGCTATATTTGTTTTTGATGAATTAGAAAGAAGAAATATAGACTATGACCAAATATGTTTAGTTGATAGTAGTTGTATGATAAAGTGGGATGCTCCTAATTTCTTTGACTTAACCGAACATAAATTTACTGGTTGGCCTGATGACGATAATATGAGGTGGATATATGATAGCATACAAGGTTATAAATCTGTATTTGATAATTTTGAATTAGACCAAGAAAAATATGTTAGTTCGGGTTTCATTATTTTCAATAAAGAGCATCGAGATATATTTTTATCTTTCAAAGAATTATATCTAGATAATATTGAAAGTTTTTGTAAGTTACAGGATGAAGTTGTAAGAAAAGGTACAGAACAGACACCATTTAATTATTGGTTACAGATGAATGGTGTTGAAATTAAAACTGATTTACCAAAAGCTTATAAGTTGACACATATGCATAGAGGTGGGTGGTTTAATCATAATTGGCAAGTGGGAGAAGATAAGACACCATTCTTTGTAAAATATGGTTATAACTGGGTTTTTAACGGTATACCTAAAGACCAAAGAAATAGATTAATGGGAGAAACTTGGAATTTAGTAAAGGAAAATTATAGTGAATAATGTAGTTTTTATGGTAGATATTCAAGGTTATAAATATAATAGTGGATATGAATATTCTGCTAAATCTTGGGATAATTGGACAAAAAAACACGGGTATGAATTTATAAGATTGACTAAAGAAATACATAGTAGTGATGTTATGAGACCTAATTGGCATAAGTTTTTCGCATTTGATGTGATTAGAGAGAAAGGTATTGAAGTTGATAAACTTTTAGTTGTAGATGCTGATACAATAGTTCATCCAGACACACCTGATTTTTTTAAACTATGTGATAATAATATTTGTGGTATACACGAGAACGGTTCCTATGATTGGACATTAAGAAGTATAGAAAATTATAGTAAATTATTTAAAGCTGTCCTACCTTGGGAAAATTATATAAACTCAGGTTTTATACTTATCGATTCAAAATTATCTAATTTGTTTGATGTTATGAAAGAACTTTATGAAGAAAAGAAAAATGAATTACTTGAATTACAGGAGTTGGGTGTAGGAACAGACCAGACACCATTTAATTATATGATTCAAGAACTTGATGTTCCATTAAAAATATTACCTTATAAATATAATATGACTTGTATGCCGAAATCAGAAATATTGGGTGAAGATATGTTACATACTAAGTTAGGGTATATTTATCATTTTAATGGAATCGGAAATAAAGAAACAGCTGTTCCATATTGGATGGAAAAAACTTACAAATATTTATATGGAGAAGTAGATGACTAAACTAAAAAATAAGTTTGCGATAGGTTGTCTTGTACAATGGTATGAAGTTGATATTGTTGAAGAGTATTTACATAGTGTCGCTAAAGCAATAACAAACATAGAAAATAGAAAGAATGTTGTAGTTGATGTAATGGTAAATTTGAGTCAAAGTCTTGAAGAAGTAGACAAAGAACAAAAAGAATTAGGAGAAATATTTCAACAATTTCTTGAAATGAAAAGAAAGTTTTCTAAATATAAAATATTCTTTCGAATGAATTTTTATCCAGCGTCTATTGATGAAGCTGCTACAAATAAAAAAATTAAACCATATACAATAGCAGATTATCGTAGAGAATTTAATGAGAAGTATTGTGAAGAGGTTGATGTGTTAATGTGGGGAGAGACAGATTCTTTAATTCCTGTACAGACATTTGAGATACTTGATAATTTACATTCACAAGTAAAAGAGAATACACCCAAATATGTTTCATTTTTTAGTACTTGTAAAATGTGGGACGATAGTTGGAAGGTGATTGAACATCCTGACTTTACAGATAAACCATTTATAGAAGGTGATACAGAAAACTGGTGGAGTTTAAGATATACGATGAATCAACAAGAAATGGAAGAAATAAATAATCGTACTGAAGATTTAGATGTTCAAATAGTAAATCCATATAAGTTTAATGGTTGTGGTTTAGTTATATCTTCTGATGTAATAAAAGCCGGGGTTAATATACCTAAGTCAGTATTTTTTATCCACGAAGATACAGCTTTTATGAATGTTATGCAACGAGTTCTAGGAGATTCAGTTCCTCAATATTTAATTAAAAATGTATTGTTAGTTCATAATAGAAAACATCCTGACAAAAGAATGTATATTAAAGGTGAAAAAGGTATAGATAAAACAGACCCTGGAGCACAGCGTGGAGTTCACGATTGGTACAAGAAGGCTAATAAGATGTGTGAACATAATGCTTATAATTTATTTAATCAATCTAAAATTTATACTTGGGAGGATGTGTTCAATGAGTAAAATAGCATTTTTTAGTGAATCACCTCAAGAGGGTAAAACTCCTAGAAATTTTACAAATATGAGAACAGAGTATGCTTGGTATAATGTTTTAGATAGCACTCATCACTCAATTTTAAATATGGTAAATATACCTGATAATAGTTATGATATAGGTGTGATTATAATTCCTAAAGAATTAGAACACTATGCTAATTTTGATGCAGCCGGACATTTGAAAAGGATTTGTAAAAAAACAGCATTCATGCAAGAGGGTCCGAGTTGGTATTTTCAAAGTTTAGATATTTGGAAACAAATGTGGTTTTTCAATGTAATGGATTCAACTGATTTTGTTTTATGTCATAATGACATAGATAAAGAATACTATGAAGGACTATTTGATAAACCTGTTTATATAAATCCTACATTGATGATTGAAGATGTTTTAGATAGAGAACTACCAGAGAAAGAAGATAAAGTTATAATTGGGGGCAACTTTGTAAGATGGTATGGAGGTTTTAATTCGTATATGACAGCTTTACATTATAATGTACCGATATGGGCACCTTCAATGGGAAGAAAAAAGAGTGAAGAAAACAATGTAGATGGTTTAAATCACTTACCATATCTTGATTGGAAAGAGTGGATATATAAATTAGCAGAATTTAAATATGCCGTACATTTAAATCCAAATACTATAGGTGGTACATTTTCATTAAATTGTGGTTACTTGGGTATTCCGTGTATAGGAAATATACATCAACAAACACAGAGATTATGTTTTCCTGATTTATCAGTTGAATCACACGATTTGAAAAAAGCTAAAAAACTTGTAAATAATTTAAAAAATGAAGATTTTTATGAAGAAATGTCTCAAAAAGCTAAAGAAAATTACAGAAATCATTTTGGAGAAGATATTTATATTAAACATATGGAAAAAGTTATAAAAGAGGTTTTACATGGATAAAATATTACTAATTGGAGGTAATGGTTATATAGGCTCAAAACTATTCCCTTATCTTAAAGAACTAAAATATGATGTTACAAACATTGATATTTGTTGGTTCGGAAATCAATTCAAAGAAACTATTGTTAAAGATTATTGCGATTTATCAATTGATTATTTATCAGAGTTTGATACTATTATTTTATTAGCGGGACATTCTAGTGTTAAAATGTCAGAAGGTCCACTACCTAGTTGTTTTCATAATAATGTTACTAACTTTGTAGAACTATTAGATAAAATTAATAAAAAACAAAGATTAATATATGCTAGTAGTTCTAGTGTTTATGGTTCTGTCGGGGGTAAAACGGTAACTGAAAATTACTATGGGTTCAAACCTTATAATCAATATGATATATCAAAACATTGTATAGATTTATATGCAGAGAAATCTGATGTAGAGTTTTATGGATTACGATTTGGAACTCTTAATGGTTATGCCCCGATTACAAGAACTGATGTTATGATTAATGCTATGACATCAAGTGCTCTTCTGAATGGAGAAATAAAATTGTATGTTAAAAATATTATGAGACCTATATTAGGTATTAATGATTTATGTAGAGCTATAGTGAGAATAGTAGAATGTAAAGAAGATAAACGAGGATTATATAATCTAGCTTCTTTTAATAAAACAGCTGAACAGATTGCCTACGAAGTCAGTAATACATTGAATATACCAGTAGTTGAATATGAAGCAGACCCTACACAAGTAAAAAATACAAAACTTCAAACAAAAACATATGATTTTTCTATATCAACTCGTAAGTTTTGTAGAGAATTTAAATTTAAATTTGAAGAGACGGTAGAGAGTATCACAAAAGGATTGCGTGATAATTTTGATGATATAATTAAAACTGATAGGAGTAAATCAATTGAATATAAATAATGTAAAAGAAATACAAAAATGTATATGTTGTGGTAGTGATAATATAAATCTATTGTTAGATTTAAATGTACAACCATTAGCTAATTCTTATCACAATAATACACAAAAATTAGAAGAGTATCCACTCGGAGTAAATTTATGTAATGAATGTTTTCACATTCAGTTAACACACGCTGTAAATCCAGATTTATTATTTAAAGATTATTTATATGTAAGTGGTACAGCACAAACAATGTTAGATAGTTTTGAATGGTTTGCCGACTTTGTATTAGAATATAATCCCAAGACAAAAAATGTTTTAGACATCGCTTGTAACGATGGTTCGCAGTTAGATTGTTTTAAATCAAGAAAAATAGATACTTGGGGTGTTGACCCAGCGGAAAATTTATATGAAGATTGTAAAGGAAAAGGTCATAATGTTATTTGTGATTACTTTGATAAAAAGACTTTTACTGATAAAAAGTTTGATAACATAGTCGCTCAAAATGTGTTTGCTCATAATTTAGATTCTAAAAAGTTTTTAGATGATTGTTATGAAATAATGCATGATGACTCTTATTTGTTTATACAAACTTCACAAGCAGAGATGGTTCTTAATAATCAGTTTGATACAATATATCACGAACATATATCTTTCTTTAATGTAAATTCTTTTAATGAACTTGTTAAAAGAACTAAACTAAATTTAATTGATGTAGTAAAACAACCAATCCATGGTATAAGTTATATATTTGTTTTAAGTAAAAAAGATTTAAATAAACATAGAGTAGAAAATATAATCAATGTAGAAAAACTTAGAGGTTTACAGACAAAAAAAACATACGATGATTATCGAGAAAAAGTATATGATATAGCTAATGGTTTTAAAGAAGCTTTAGAAAGAAGTCGTGAACTGGGTTATAAGATAGTTGGTTATGGAGCAGCCGCCAAAGGTATGACTTTTTTAAATTTTACTGATGAGCAATTAGATTATATAGTTGATGATAATCCATTAAAACAAAATTTATATACTCCCGGAACAAATATAAAAATAAAATCAGCTGAATCTTTAAAAAAACATTCTAATGATGATAAGATATTATTTGTTCCACTAGCTTGGAATTTCTATGATGAAATAAAATCAAGAATATTGAAAGTAAGAGATAATGAAAACGATAGATTTTTAAGATACTTTCCAGATATCAAAGTGGAGAATTAAATGAGAATAACAAACATAGACACTTTATCAGCATTACTAGACAGATTAGTTTCAGAAAATATAAAATTATATTTCTTTAAAAAAGAAAATTTAATAGATAATATAGAACATCAAGAAATAGTAATTTCAGAGATACGAAATAAATTATCTGAAGTATTAACTGATGCTCTAGAATCAAAAAACTATAAATATCTTTCAGAGAAACGAACATATAAACCTGATGATATTATAGAGACAATAGAAGAACTTATCTATAACGATATAACTACGGGAGAACACGATAGAGCTAATCTAGAAGAATCTTTATCAGATAATCCTTCAATTGAAACTTTCACTAAAAATCATAAGTTGATTAGAAAAGCTAATGAGAATAGAGCGAGTGCTAAGAATAAAATAGATGAACAATTTAAAAGTTTAATAGAGAATGAAAAAGATAAGAATTAATTCAGAGTTCGCTTCGGAGATTGTATGTGCTGTACCTTATGCATATTGGTTACACAAAAACGATATGTTAGAAAAAGTAGTCACTACAAAAGATATGAAACCATTTTATTATTTTTGTGATAATGTTTCAGAAGAGATTAATAATAGAACAATAAATAATGATGTAAGTGGTTTGAATGATTTACCTAACAATTGGATTCACGGTATAAATCCAGGTGAAGAACCTGGTGTGTTAGATTATTCAGAGTGGGAAGCTCCACCATATGCGGAATATTATAAAACAGATAAATTTGAGTATCTAGAACCATATGTAGTTATAAATCATAATTATAATCAAGAATTTGGAAGAGATATATCAAAGTCATTGAGATATTTTGATATAAAGACATTGAGTAATTTATTTGACTATTTCAATGAATTAGGATATAATGTAATATACAAAAGACCTAATAATACAGAATTTTCGTTAGATGAAAATGAAATTAATACATTGTCAAAGAAATATATTCTGGAAGCCGATGTAGAAGATATCGGTATAATTTCAGATTATGAATTAACTAATTATTATGATAATGTTTATTTAATAGATGATATAGTAAATGATTGTGATATGTCTTATAATGAAACACAATTAAAATTATTTTCATCAGCTAAGGGATTTATTACTACTAACGGTGGTGGGGCAATGTTGTGTGGTTATTTTAAAAAACCAGTTATAGTTTATGTACCGGATGGTAAGGAGTTAAGAAAAAATTATTTAGATAATAAAAAATCATATTTTAGGAAACTATCCGGATGTGATGTATATCCAGTTTTAGATTCTGGAAATACAAATGATTATTCTAAAGTAATTAAAAAAGTTAAGGAAGTGTTCAATGAAACCAATTAGTTTTATACAACCAAGTAGAAACAATTTAAAAT
>CEUI01028559.1_pt1 | contig 23025 bp, 18 predicted proteins | sample 531411 | NCBI WGS metagenome assembly CEUI01 (sample SAMEA2622841, study PRJEB7988) | marine metagenome | isolation source: saline water (ENVO:00002010), including
TCACCCGGGGAAGAAGAATGTCTTTACAATACCACGTAAAAAAAGAAGAAACAATTTATGTTTTAAGCGGCACATTAATTGTCTGGAAATCAGAAGATTTTTACGATCATGCAATGATTGAGGCAGGAAACGTATATCACGTTGAGCCCGGTGTCGTACATAGGTTTGGTGCACCGGATCAAACTGACACATTGATATTAGAGTGTTCATCCCTTGAGCTTGATGATGTAATTAGAATAGTAGACGATTACGGCCGCAACTGAATAATTAGCTCTGTCGAACTTGGAGAAAAAGATGGGAGTTAAAGTGGGCGCAGGAATTATTATTATCAGTTTTGATGGAGATGTTCCAAAGATACTGGGCTTGATCGGTGACGAAAAGCATCGGAAGAAACATGGCAAAACTTATGATCTCCCAAAAGGTAGAGTAGATCCCAATGAGTCTAATTGGCAAGCAGCTATACGTGAAACCTTCGAGGAGACAGGAATTAAAATAACACAATTTGATCTTATAGATGGCCCTATCAATGATTCGTGGCTCACGATGTGGTCAGCTGAAGTGCCTTGGGGAACTCCCGTTGTTATCGGCAAAAATCCGTACAGCGGCCAATTAGAGCATGATGGATATAAGTGGTTAGAATACAATGACATAATTAATAATTGTTATGATTACTTACGACCCTTTGTGGATTGGGCTTACAAGAACATTTGAGATGCTTGGGAGATTTACATGAAAAAGATAATACGAGAATATAAATTAACAACTTATTTAAATCAAGACCCACCAGAAGAAGAGCTAATGCCAGAATTTGAACAATTTGCTGCAGAAATAGCAAATGAAGGATTTTCAACAAAGATTCTAAAACAAGCATATCCAGCAAAGAGAGAAATTTCTACTCTTGAACTAATAAAAGATTTGCAAGCTTTGCCTGAAGCTATTAAACTCTGTGAAAAAGCTGAAGGTGGATCAAAAGTAATATCAGCATTACTGGTAGGGGTTTTTTCTTCAATGGCAAAAATAGCTGCAGAATATAGCAAATCAATTGCAGATTATATAGGTCTTGCAAAATCAGTAGGTGAAAATGCTCCATTAGCTAGAGATGCTGCTGATGCATCGCATGCTAGAATGGCAGAGCTCCAAAGTTTTGAACACTACTTCGGGTTTGACGACCAAGTAATAGAAAGAATTAGCAACAACCTTGGTAAATCTATGACGCAAGATGACCACGTTGATAATATAGACGGAATTAGGACACCAAGCATTCTTAGAAAATTAAAAACATTAGTTGATCAAGAAAAAACCTGGAACATGAGAGAATTTCAACAATACTGTGTAAATCACTATGAAAAAGATAGAAAAAAGAGAATACAGTATGCACAACACATCCCAGAGCATACATTTGTCGACTGGAGCTATTTAGTTAAACATTTAACAGATTTTAATCCTCCAAGAAAATTTCGACAAGGAATTAATCGATGGTTGGTGCAACCGCTAGACAAAAGAGATAGTAGGTCTAAAAAATCAAGAGATTCAATTACGCAACAAGAAGAGAGTGAACTTGATATGGAAAAAGCTGCAGCTGATCGTTTTTATGATAAAAAACTTATGGATTTATTGACATATCCTTGGGAACATCAATCAAAAATTGGAAAGAAATAATGGGTTCAGTATTTTCACACCATAGAACAAACGCTGACAGATCAGCCAAAGATAGATCTCGACACAAAGAGAAAATTGAAAAAGCTATCAAAGAAGGCATCCATGACATTGTTGCTGAAGAGTCCATCATCGGCCAAGATGGCAAGAAGAAGATTCGTATTCCTGTCCGAGGCATCAAAGAATACAAATTTGTTTATGGCCAAAACCAACAGCCACAAGCCGGCTCTGGAGGAGATGCAGATGTTAGCAGAGGGCAAAAAATAGGTCAACGACCTTCCCAACAGGGTCAAGGAAGGCCTGACAAACCAGGAGACAAACCGGGAGAAGAGTATTACGACGTAGAAGTTACTTTAGAAGAGCTAGCTTATTATCTTTTCAAAGATTTAGAGCTTCCAGAAATGGAACAAAAACAGATGCAGGAAATCTTGTCTGAAAAAAGGAAAAGAAAGGGTTATAGAAAAGATGGAATCAGGCCTAGACTTTCTAAGAAAGAAACTGCTAAACAAAGAATTAGAAGAAAAAATGCAGCAAAAAGAGCAGGAACATATAACGAGGAAGAAGATGAAAGTTTTAGTTTCAGAGAGAGTGATCTCAGATATAAGCATATCACTATAACTCAAAAATATGCTACAAATGCATGTATATTTTTCATCATGGATATTTCGGGTTCTATGACTAAAGAAAAAAAATATCTAGCTAGATCATTCTTCTTTTTGTTGTATCATTTTATTCGAAGCAAATATGAAAAAACTGAAATTGTATTCGTTGCACACGATACAAGAGCATATGAAACAGATGAAGATAAGTTTTTTAATAGAGGGTCCGGAGGAGGTACGATGGTGTCGCCGGCAATCGAATATGTGATCGAACAAGCAAACAAACGATACAATCCACGTTCATGGAACTTATATTCGTTCCACTGTTCCGATGGAGATAACTGGGGTGATGATATGCAAAGAACTATTGAAGCGAATATAAAGCTAAAAGATATGTGTCAATTTTATGGATATTGTGAAATTACTCCAGAGACTGAGACAATTAGGTGGTCTAATGGGTCTACGTTAGCCAATGCATATGAACCATACGAAGACGAGAAGTTCAAGATCGGTAGAATATACCGCAAAGATGACGTGTGGAAAGTATTTAGAGAATTTTTTAGGAGCTAATATGAGTGATTGGAACTTACAAGACCTACAAGAATGGGATGACAAAATTTGTGAATTAGCTAAAAGCCACGGATTGGATTGGTATCCAATAACTTATGAGACTTGTGATTATTATGAAATGTTAGGAAATATGTCGTATCACGGCATGCCGACCCACTATGGTCATTGGTCATATGGCAAATCATTTGAACAGCAACATTCACAGTATCAACATGGGATGTCTGGTTTGCCTTATGAACTAATTATTAATTCTGATCCGTGTATATCGTACTTGATGTTAGAGAACCCTTTATATTTACAGGTTCTTATTATGGCCCACTGTGTTGGCCATTCAGATTTCTTTAAGCAAAATAGAAACTTTATGTATACTAGAGCAGATACTGTTGTTCCTCGCATGCGAAATGCTAAAAAGAGAATCCAGTCCTACGTAGAAGATCCCCATATCGGAATAGAGAAAGTCGAAGCAATGATTGATGCTGCTCATGCAGTTTCATACCAAGTACCAAGAATGCCCATGGATATTCCAGAACTTCCGGAAGTATATGAAAATTATCGTTTAAATAACATTGACAAAATTAAGAAAAACAAATTAGATGCAAGAGATCTTCCATACGAGCCAGAATATGACCTTTTAGGGTTTTGTGCTAGCTATGGAGAACATTTAGAGGATTGGCAAAGAGACGTAATTGAAATTGTTCGAGACAGTGCATATTATTTTATGCCTCAAATTCGTACAAAAACCATGAATGAAGGTTGGGCTTGCTTTTGGCATTATAAAATCCTACATGAATTAGAACTTCCTCAAGGAATGCACATACCTTTCTTAAAATCCCACAATCAAGTTGTAAGGCCTCACGTTGGAAGAATCAATCCTTATCATCTTGGTTTTCACTTGTTTAATAAAATCGAAGAAAGATATGGGCTAGAAGAGTGTTTTATTGCAAGAGAAGTTCACAATGATGAATCTTTTATTCGACAATACTTGACAAGAGAAGACTGTGAAGAATTAAACTTGTTTTCGTTTTCAGCTAAAAACAGCCATTATGTCGTCGATGATGTTAGCGATGAAGAGGGATGGGAAAACGTAAAAAACATACTATTACAACAAATAGCTGGAAATTCAATCCCTGTTATATACGCAGACTCAATTGAAACAGGATATATATTAGTGTTGCACCACGAACATGATGGTAGAGATTTAGAAGTCTCATATGCCGAGAAAGTCGTCAAGCATATTTCACAGCTATGGGGAAGTGAAGTAAAATTAATAACAATGGTGGACAATGCACCGTATGAAATTTAGCTAAGGAGCCATTAATGAGTAAATTTCTAGACTTAATAACCAAGCAAAGAAAGGAAAAAAAAGAAGAAAAGTTTAAAGGAACTTTTCTTGATTATCTTGAAAAAATACAAGAAGATCCTAATATTGCTCAGCCGGCACATAAGAGATTGTATAACGCTATCAAAAAACATGGCGTCAATAAAATGGATGATGATAACTTTCGCAAAAAAAAGATTTTCAATGATGACAACATTAAAATTTACGATTATTTTAAAGAAGAATTTTTTGGAAACGAACGAGTAATTGAAAAACTCATGCACTTTTTGAAAAGTGCAGCATTGCGAGGGGAAGAATCTAGACAAGTTCTGTTATTAATGGGTCCAGTAGGCGCAGGTAAATCTGCATTAACTGAGCACATTAAAGATGCCTTAGATGGTGAAACTTATTACCATCTAGATGGTGATCCACAGAGAGGGGAACCACTACAATTGATTCCCAGATCCCTTAGAAACCAATTTGAAAAAATGTTAGGAGTAAAAATTGAAGGAGATCTTAGCCCCGTAGCTCGATGGCGGCTCCTTGAAGAGTATGGTGGTCAATATGAAAACTTTGCAGTTAGAACTTCTACATTTTCTCAAAGGGGTCGCAGAGGGATCGCCTCTGTGCCACCAATGGACGCTAATAGTCAAGACGTATCTGTTTTGATTGGATCAGAAGATATAAGTAAGTTAGATAAATATTCAGAAGATGATCCTCGAGTACTCAATCTAACTGGTGCTTTCAATGTAGGAAACCGTGGAATTGTTGAATTGATCGAAGTATTCAAAAATGAGATTGAATTCCTGCACACCATAATCACAGCAACTCAAGAAAAGAGAGTCCCTGCTCCTGGAAAACACGATATGGTTTTCTTTGACGGGGTGATTCTTGCACACTGTAATGAGTCTGAATGGAATAGGTTCAAATCGGAACACACCAACGAAGCTATTTTAGATCGAGTTGTTAAAATCAATGTCCCTTATTGTCTTGAGCTTAATGAAGAAGTTAGAATTTATCAAAAAATTCTAAAAAGATCAGATTTTAAAGCTCATATTGCACCTCATACTATCAAAGTTGCTTCAATGTTTTCTATCATGTCTAGATTAAAAAAATCTGGCAAATGCGATGTACTTACTAAGATGAAGATCTATAACGGTGAAGATGTTATAGAAAAGGGTAGAGTCAAAAATATCGATATTAACGACCTTCGGGAAGAGCATAGAGAAGAAGGGATGACTGGTATTTCCACAAGGTTCATTATGAAAGCAATCGATCATGCTTTAGTGATGTCTGAAAATCATTGTGTTACTCCCATTGGCGTTATGAAATCAATTACGAAAATGGTAAAAGAACAGATAGTAGATGAAGACTTTAGAGAAAAATGTCTAGAAATTATTCAAAACGTTGTCAGGGAAGAATATCTTAGGATTCTAGAAACAGAAATTGCTAAAGCTTTTATCACAGCTTATGAAGAACAAGCCCAGTCTTTATTCGATACTTACCTCGACAATGCAGAGGCTTATACAACAAAACAGAAATTAAAATGCAGAACCACAAAAGAAGAAAGAGAGCCAGATGAGCGTTTTATGAAATCTATAGAAGAACTAATTGGCATAACTGGATCTGCTCGACAAGGGTTTAGATCTGACGTTACTGCTTATATGTTCGCCAAAATGCGCAGGGGTATAAAAGTTGACTATCAGTCGTATGAACCCCTTAAAGAAGCGATAGAGTCGTACCTGATAAACTCTGTAAAGGACATGGCACGCATTGTTACTAAGAGCAAGACAAGGGATGATGATCAAAAACAAAAGTATAGCGATATGGTCGAAACTCTGATGGAAGAATATGGCTATAATGAAACCTCTGCAGAGGAAGTTCTTACATATGCTAGCAATAACCTCTGGAGAGACAGCTAAGATTTAATTAGTTCGAGCTTCTTTACTCGAGTTAATTTTTTAATACGAGCCTCTTCTTTAGAGGCCTCTGATCTATTTTGGACTTCTTTTCTATACACTAGCCTGACAGGCCTTCTAGACCTAGTGTATTTAGCCGCTTTGAAACTGTAATTATGCTCTAATATTCGTCTTTGGACGTCTGTAGTGATCCCTGTATACAGGCTTCCATCTGCACATTCAACTATGTATACGTACCATTTGCTCATGTTAATAATTTAATTAATTAGAATAATTTGTACAAAATTAATTTTACATGTAGTATTAATATAGGAGGGAAAAATAATGAATATTAAATTTAGCATGCCTGAATTATTAATACTGTTTTCTTTATTCATGTATCCTCAGTCCTTTACTTTTGCAGTAGCTGCTTTTTGTTTTGGGCTTTTGGGAAGAATAATAGACTATTTAATGGAATACAGCGTAGAAATGAAAAAGGCTGAATCTGCAAAAGAAAGTGTTAACGAAGCTGTAGATGCATTCACGAGTATATTCAATGCTGGTAAAAAAGAAGTTTGAAAAACTGTCTACAAAATCCCAGTGGTTTTGCTGGGTTAGATCATTATTGGATTTGTATGATACAGAGAAGCATTTCTCTATAGGCGATTCAGTTTATAGGTCATCTTTCTTGGGAATGAGAAGATGGATTTTAGCTCATCCATTTGAAGGCTCTGATCTCTTATTGAGAAATCTACTTTTAGATTCTATGATTAGCGCAAATAAAATTCCCGGATCAGAAATTTATGTCCCATGGTTTTTATACAACTCTTTAGACATGGTTGAACCTCTGAGACACAATTCTAAAATATATTTAGAAGCAACTCTTAGCAAAACAAAACGGAAATTTATAAGCGATATATTTTATTCAGTGTATGGGATAGTAGGCCCTTTGACTAAAATAGTATTAAAGCCTTCTTCAGAGTGTGATGTAGTTATTAAGTCCAGGAACGCATTCTGTTTTCCACTGCAGATAGACGCACAATTTCACAGAGTGTTAGGCTATATCGAATATATTGAATTAATTAATCCTCTGATCATCATGATAGAAGGTGCACCGGAGACTTTAGGGGAAATAAACTCTTTATTAGAAAGAAATCATGAAACAGAAAGACCAGTAGTTTTGATTGCTAGATCTTTTCCAGAAGAAATTAGTGCGACTTTGGCCACTAATTGGCTTAAAAATTCATTGTCTATATTGCCCGTCATATATGGAGACGATTTAGAAACTATTAATTTGGCAGCCGATTTGTCCACAGTAACAAAAGGGGAATTAATTTCATCTCACTTCGGAGATGTTATTTCAATATCGGTTTTGGATGAAGCTAAATGGGGAACAGCTGATAGAGTTGAATGGACATCTAGAGGATTGTCTGTATATAAAGAAGCAGATACTAGGTCTCAAGTTCATAGATTGATTAATAAAATTAAAGAAACCGACAATAAAGAATTAGAAGATCTTTTGCAAAACAGAATTCTGTCTTTATCGAATGACGCAATCGAAATATGGGTACCAGAAAAAGAAATTCAATTATTAGAAGAATTAGATGCATTGTTTAAACACTATAATGCATTCGTCGTATCAGGCGCTGTCGATACCCCGATCGGTTTAATTCCCAAATCATTTGTTGATGCAGCTCATTCTGCAGCGCAATCTCTTAAAAACGAGATACTTAATATTGGTGGGTTTCTCGTGAGGGTAGATGATGAGGTGGTGGCTGGAAAAGGACAATGAGTGGCATTTTGACGACATCATCAAATACATAAAAGACTTTGACACAGTTTATGTAGGCTGTGATTCAAAATACCATTCTTCTTCTACAAAGTTTGCAGTAGCTATAGCAGTGCACCATAAACCTTGTGTGACTTATTGGTACAGCAAACAAAGAGTTAATAATATGCCAAGAGAAATTCCATACAGGATTTGGACTGAAGTTGAAAAGTCTATGGAAATAGCTCAAATGATACGCCAGGAATTGCCTGATATCAATATAGAAGTTCATTGTGACATCAACACAGACGAAAGATATTCTAGCTCTAAATTAAATCAATTTGCTATGGGCTATGTTTCTGGTTGTGGATTTATATATAAGAGCAAGCCTCATGCTTGGTGCGCAACTGGATGTGCAGATACTCACACTAGATAACAAAAATAATTTTACGATATTTACGTATTGGCACATAATTAATCCGTGTGAGGAACATATGCAAGGACTCAAACATTTAGTCGAATGCCACTGTATATTGCCGCAGTATCGAAAACATCAAAAACCACCATACCATCAATTCATCGTGTTTTCGTTGATTGACGCGTCAGACACTATAATTCCAAAACATGCTAGATGTAATAATTGTGGAGTAATTCATAATATAATTGATGTTTGCAAAACAGAAATTTTACTTGGCCAAGAAGTAGGTGCTGTCATGACAAAAGAAGACTGTGGAATGATGTTGCCAGCTGGAGTAAAACAAGTGCTTGAGACGTATGGTTGCGAGGTTCCAGATTGGGAACACGCACTTTATATTTTACAAAACGAAAAATGGGATGAATTTATTATAGTACACAGAGAAGAAACAGAAGCGGGAGATCTCGCTGGAAAAATTTTAAAATTTATTGGACCTGGAAACTATAGGCTAGAACCATTTTTGCAAAAGAGAGTTATATGACTACCAAACAATTTGGAACATCAGAGATAGAATCTGAAATAAAAGATAAAATTAAAGCAAGAGAAATTGTGCAAAGTGTGTTAGATTACGGTGTAAATCAAAAACAAATTCTTCAAATTATCAACTTATTTGCGTTGGAACTTGAGAACATTGACCTGATGAAAGAAATCACAGGTACTATAACCCAGTCTCGTGAAGGGACTAAATCCAAAATCATTACAGGAGAGTAAAATGAGCAATGACATCACTGATAAGTGGACTGAAATCAAAACTCTAATCGAGAGTATCGATCTGGACGTCCATAAAAATGCGGCTGGAAACGTATCTGCTGGCGTAAGGGCCCGAAAAGGCCTTCGTCTTCTTAAAAATCAAGCTGCAGAATTAGTTAAATTAACAGTAGAGTCTGACAAAGCTAGAAAACGAGCGAAGTCATAATTCCAATTTTTCCAATTCGAAAGGGTGGGCAATTTGCCCACCCTTTTTAGTGCATGCAGAATAATTAGTTATGTGCCGAATACAAGTTCTTTGATCTTGCGTAAGGCTTCTTTTTCGACCTGGCAAATACGCATGCGTGTTAATTCGTGTAAATTCCCAATCTCCTGCAAAGTTTTCGGACCGTCTTGTGCCGCGATGATCGTACAATTTTGTTTAGCTTTGCAGTTGAGCCACAGTCGACATGCCTTATTCAGGCACACCGTTTCGTTTGCTTGGTTGGTTTGCCAACAAGTAGTTTCGTTCTTTTCATCCATAGATTGCTCCTATAATAAATTTATTATAAAGAGCGATAATTAATTTTACAAAGGAAATTGTGTATGCGAAAGACATTTATTCTTGACACGTCTGTTTTACTTTATGATTCTACTTCAATTCATTCTTTTAGGGGCAACGATATTGTGTTGCCCTTAGTTGTCTTAGAGGAATTAGATAAATTTAAAGAAAGAGAAGGCTTAGTTGGGCAAAATGCAAGATATGTGAATCGATTTTTAGACGAAATGAGGTCTTTACCGATTGACGAACAAGGCTGGAGAACAAAAGAAGAATACGATATGAGATATCGATTTGAACTTAGTGTAGAGATCCATGAATGCGTTCCGGAAGGTTTTGACATAGGGTACAACGATAATATTATTATTGGTTGTGCAATGCATTTAGCGACCAATAATGAAAACGTGTATCTAATTACAAAGGACATAAACCTTAGAGTAAAATGTGATGCTGTAGGCATCGGGGTTGAAGACTATCTTAAAGACAGAGTAGAAGAAGACGTCGATAATCTTTGCGGCTGGAAACAAGTAACCCTAGAGAAAGAACACTTTATGCAATTTTACGAAGAAGGAAAGATCACTATAGATGACGAACTTAAACCAAACCAGTTTGTTATCGGAAAAAGCTCTACTAATCAATCTTTGTTAGGGATCTATAAAAAAGGTCACGTTAAAGCTTTGAGGCATAAAATGGACGGTTTAATAACAGTTGAACCAAGAAATGCAGAACAGTCATTTGCCATCGAAGCTTTATTAGATCCTACAATTCCTTTAGTGTGTTTAACTGGCTTAGCAGGTTCAGGCAAAACATTTCTTGCATTAATGGCAGGATTGTCTGGTTTGAAATCTGGCCAGACTCCAAAGGGTAGAACATTAGGTGCTGATTTTCCAGAAGAATTTAAGTATGGTTACGATCGATTGGTTATTTCGAGAACATTGCAACCAGTTGGTAGAGATCTTGGGTACCTTCCAGGTACGATGGAAGAAAAAATGCAACCATGGATGATGCCTATTTTAGACAATGTAAGACATGCATTCAAAGATACTTCATATTTTCAACTTATGATTGAAAAGGGAGATATAGAAATTGCTCCCATTCCGTATATACGAGGAAGAACATTTAATAATTCAATATTGATTGTCGATGAAGCGCAGAACGCAACGATTCATGAATTAAAAACGATCATTACGAGAATGGGGACGAATTCAAAGATCGTTCTTCTTGGGGACGTTGACCAAATTGATACTCCGTATATAGATAGACAAAGCTCCGGGTTGAGTATAGTTATTGATAAGTTTCAAAACTCACCTCTGTGCGCACATGTAAACCTTTCAAAAGGCCAAAGATCTGATCTTGCAAGTGTAGCATCGAATATACTATAGGAGTTAGCCCATGGCACGATCAAGAATAGATTTAAATCGATTTAGAAAGATATATCCGCAGATGAAAAGGTCTCCTCGGATGTTTTCAGCTGAATTAAGGCCTTATAAGATTGAATTCGACAACACAGATTCTGGCACTGTTGATATATCAGATTTTACAACTCCCGTGATCGTAGTTTCACATGCGCCTGAAGCTTCAGTAAGCCCCCAAAACCCAAATGTGAATTTATGGGTTGCTAATATATCTCAACTTAGTGCTAAACGGTGGAGAGTGACGATTGAAGCATCTTCACAATTCACTGGAGAAGTTCATGTGCATGTTGGGGAGGCGTTTGGATAATGGCTGCTTATTTTAGAAAAAGAGTACCTAATACTCATGATTGGACGGCCGGCCCTTTCGAACTTGATAGCACAAATGTGCATAGTGCGTATGTTCCAGCTGCAACAGACATAATTACAGTCGAGTCTTTGAATTATCCGACTAATGGATTGTCTCAGACAACAGCAGGCAATGGAAACATTAATTGTTGGGTTGAATGGGATTCTGGATCATCAGTTTGGAAAATTTATGTTTCAGATCCGTTTTATACTGGTGTGATTCAATATAGATTAAAGAATGTTAGATAAAATTTGGAGAAAAGTTAATGTCTACTAATAAATTACACAGCGAAAAAAGAATTAAAGCGGTTGATAATATCACGAACGGTTCTCAAGGAGATCCAATACTTTTTGAGACTGGTGACATTGTTTTTGATCTTACGAGTAATTCGTTTCAAAAGAAAGTGGGTGCACTCGGCGCCGGTTCTTGGACAGCTATTGGTGGTAGTTCAGCATTAGCTGGTGCCATGACTGGCCATATCATTCCAGACACTAATGATTCATATGACATTGGTTCTGCAGAATATAAAATTAGAGACCTCTATGTGTCAGATAGTTCTCTCTGGGTTGGAGATGAACATAAGATCGACATTGAAGGTGGTTCAATGAAATTCAAGAAGAGGAAAAAGCAAACCAGCCCCGGAGTAGATTATATTCCCAGTGGTCTTGATGTTTCCAAAAGAGCTAGTTTAGTTGGCACAGTTGATGTCGACCGAGCTAAGCTCATGATGAATCAGCACAATGGGGCTTCTCCCGGAGAACCTGACACTAGTATTTTAACTACTGCAGATATGAGATTAGAAGATTGGCTAAGATATGCTAACTGGCCAGCTGGAGCTCCTATTTTAGATGATCTAGGGGTTGATGTCGGTGGTGATCCTCATGTTGCTTTTGAAGATCCCTCAGCTGTTCCTCCCATTCTCCCTGGAGAGTGGAAGCCAAATGACCTATACAGAAAAGAAGACGTTGATGACTGGGATGAGAATAGGGGCTCAAACGAAGCTCCTCCAGCAGATTGGAACGATGTTACTAACAAACCTAATATTCCAGATAAATTAAAAGACTTATCTGATGTTCCCACCCCTAATGACCAAACTGACGGAGGCAAAGTCTTAAAATATATCGCAGAAATAAAAAGCCATATCGAATTAGACGGAGATGGTTTGGGTAATATGATTCGGATCGTTGCTGTGGGTTTTGATGGCCCTGCAGGCGACAGTGTTAGTGTTGTTTTTGTTGATAATAGCACCCACCCCCCAACCGCGAGCTGGAATGGAAGTGATACACTAACAATTGATTACCATAGTGGTACTTCAACTATTAATGAGATCATCAATGTAGTCGTTGGCGAGACGAATATGGTTCTTGTGCAAGTCATTGGTTCGACTACTGGAAACGAAGTTGCATATGCTGGTTTAGCTGGAACGCATAGTTTAGCAAATGGGGCCAGTTCTGGTTGGACTTATACTCCCATGGCCGGAGGAGGTGCCCTTGGTGATTTATCAGATGTTTCAGGTGCAGGGCCGGGCAACAACGATGTTTTAACTTGGAACCAAAATAGCTTAAGCTGGGAACCTCAGCCAGGCGGACCTGGGGCATTTCTTCATGATATAAATGATGTCGCACAACCGCAGAGTGCTGATAATAATAAATTTTTAAGATATAGCGCTGAACAAAATGGATATGTTGATGTCGATATGACTGGTAGCGGTGATGTTCTAAGATTTACTGTGCATCCTAGCAGCGGGTTATCTGGGAATGGGACAAACGGAGTTGTTATTGTATTCCAAAACACCGGACAGCAATTACATCCAGGAACTTGGGATAATACTCCTCCCGGAGAGTTTGCAATCCAATATGACAGCTCAACAACTCCTGGAGTTGGTACATCTCTGCAGAATATGATTGATAATGTTGCTGGAGAAGTCGAAGCAACTTTACAAGCCGGTGATCCCACAGCAATGATTGGATCTACTGATTTATCCGGACCTAACACAACTAACAATTATGCGCCTGCAGGATGGCGTGCAGAAGTAGTCAGTGGTGGTAGTTCTCCATTCGGTGGCGCCTCTCAAAATTCTGCAGGCACCGAAGGCCTTGTTCCTGCTCCCCCTGCGAATGAACACACCAAGTTTTTGCAAGGTGATGGAAATTGGGCAGATCCACCTCCTCCGCCGCCACTTAGCTTAGATGGGCTTTCGAATGTTAATATTGATGGAAGCTCTTTAGCAAATGGACAAGTTTTGTCATATGATTCAACAGGCACTGAGTGGGTTAATGCTGCAGCTGGAGGCATTTCTTCCCTAAGCGACATTCCAGATGTAGATACGACAGGTGTTCAAGATGGCCATACTTTAGTTTGGAGTCAAAACAACGGAGCGTGGGAAGCTGTCGGTGGCGGTGGTGGTGGTGGCAACAATGTAATCTCTCAAGACGATTCAGAAGTTAGAGTAGATGATCCGGGCTCTGGTGGTGAAATCAAATTCAAAACTAATAATATCGATCGTTGGAGAATAACTTCTGACGGGCACATATTGCCGGAAGTGCATGCAACTGGAAACAGCCCATACCCTGGGTTTGACATTGGCTCTGCTGAAAACAAAGTTAGACACCTGTTCTTGTCTAGCAATTCTCTTTGGATTGGTGATGATCATAAAATTGATATTGATTCCACTGGAAAAAAGAAAAACAGAAAAAGAAAAAAATCTGAAGTATCACAGACTTTATACAATTTGCGAGATAGCCATCCGAAAGGAGGCCAACATCTACACGAAATATTGGGCGGTGACCCGAATACCGAGGAAAATCGAAAAGCTGCAGCCCAAAATGAGATAAGAAGCATGTATGGGGATAAGCCGATGGACCAAGTTACTTTATCTGAACTCATTGCATATGCTAGATCTATCGATGGCCAACAAAACGCAACAATTACAGATATATTCAATCCAGATGAACAGGCTGATTGGGATGAAGTTATAGAAGATGGTGAAGCAAGTAGGGTAGTGTTGCGATCTCCAAACGGAACAGAGTACGAGCTCCAAGTTGCAGATGATGGCACTCTTTCAACAGTAGCATTATAGTGATTCCATGATAAATTTGTCTATTGTACACTTCATTCAATTCAAGAGGGATAATGTTGCATAATTACATCAGAGACCCAGTAGGAGAAATAAATGGCATATATACAAAAAAGTAAGTTCAAGACAGACATTCTCGGACTGCGAGTGTTGTCAGAAACAGATTTTGCACTGATTACTAACCCAGAAGAAGGGATGATTGTCGCAGTTCATGATGACAGTGATTCAGTATCACCAGACGCAACAGATAGAGATATTGCATATCAAGTCAAAGTGTATAGCCAAGGTACTTGGAATGATTTTGCAATTGTAGTCAATGGAATCCTCACGATCACTGCGCCAGATGGAGAAGCTGCAGGAATTATCTTAGCGTCAGATGAAGGAGATGATGTTGGCGACAGATGGAAAATATTTGGAAATGATGCTGATGCAGATAATTCAGGTGGCGGCGGCGCTGTTGTTGGTAAATTAACATTCTCGAATGATATAGAAACTGCGGGTGATTTTGTAGAAATGGTATCCTTTGAAGCCAATGCAGTCCCTACAGATTCCAATGCGAGATTCGCAGGAAATGTTACTATAGGAGGAAACCTTTGGGTCAATGGTGATACAACTACTGTAAATTCTGCTACTATTACTGTCGATGATAAAAACCTTGAATTAGGTTCAGCTGCTAGTTCGGCTAATTTGACAGGAACATTTGTCGATGGCAGTGTCAATGTTACATTAACCTCTGGAACAACTACTAGTTTAATAGAGGGCCAACAATTATCCCATGTAGATGGACCAGCATTTGGCGCTGTATACAAAGTTGCTTCTCGAGTAGATGAACTTAATTTTACAATAGATGTTGCTCATACTGGAACCTCTGATGATTCAATCGATTTTGAAGTGACAGTGCCAATAACAGATCACACAGCTGACGGAGGTGGAATTACCCTTAAGGGCTCAAGCGATAAGACAATTAATTGGACAAACGCGACAAATACGTGGAATTTTAATCAGGGTATAACAGTTTCCTCTTTAGACCCAGATGGAGTTACTCCCAATCGAGTAGCAATCGGAACAACTACACCAGACTCTGCTTATATTATGGAATTAGAGGTTGCTAGCGGGCTTGCTGGCGAGCACGGCATGTTGATTGACATGAAAGGAACAGGCTTGGGACTTGTAGTTGATTCTTCATCCACAACACAGTACTCAGCTAAATTCGATGGAAAATACGGGCTGTATATTTCTCAAAGCTCTGAAGATGGAAAAGGTCTTTACGTTAAAAGAGACAATGATAGCGCAGAAACTAGCCCCCTAGTCGACTTTGTAGATGATCACACATCAAATACCCAAACAACCCTAAGAGTTCAACAAGATGGCACCGGTGATATCCTTAATCTCTTCGATGACACAACTGAAGTGTTTACTGTAGAAGATGGTGGGAACGTTATTTCTACCCCCGCTTCCGGTGGGTACATTAAAGTAGATGACGCAGACGATGATGGTTATTCACATCTCTACGGCGATGGAAAATTGATGCTCTTTCACAAGTCAGATACGCCTACAGACTATCCTTTTGTTTCTCTTAAAAGAAATCGTGATTCGAATCCTTATTTTCCTCAAGCCGGAGATAACCAAGGAGTTCTTCAGTGGCGAGCTTATCCATGGAATAACAACATAGCATCGATACATGCAGAAGCTGAAGAGACTTATTCAGCAACCTCACAAGCAACAAAACTAGTGTTTTCAACATGCGAAACTACTAGTAACACGCCTACAGAAAGAATGACTATTAAGGGAAGTGGAAATATTGGTATTGGGACTGATTCTCCTGGCACGTTACTACAATTAGAAGGAGCCGATGCTTATCTCACATTGAAAAACGAGACAGACGAAAATACTGATGGTGGTGCTGAAACTAAGATTATTTTTGAAGATCATAGCAATACAACTTTAGGCCAGATTGAAGTTTCACATCATGGTGAATCAGATGACACCAAAGGCCAGATAGTTCTTTCTGCTAACGATGGCACTAGTGTAGAAGAAGTGTTGCGTTTAGATTCCGATAAGCTAGCTACTTTTGCTGGCGATTTAACAGTTGTAGGAAATACTATTTTAGAAGGAAATCTCACAGTTGATGGAACTGTAACAGCGATCAATTCTACTACGCTTTCAGTTGATGATAAGAATATTGAATTGGCTGCATTTCAAGGGGTTCTTAAGAGTCTTGGAGCTGACGCTTTTGTCTCTAATACTCTTGTGCCTTCAGCTAACTGGGTCGGAAACCAAATACACAATGATGTTGTTGCATCTTCTGTGTCTGCAGCTGATTCTAGGGTGATACTTGGGAACATCCGAGTTGGGATAGTCACAAACACAAGTGGAAGTAGTGTTCAGATTCTCTCCGTGGTACAAGGTGGCCAGTATTTAGCTGCAGGCGATACAATTACCTTTACAGAGCCTGGAGGCTCTGAAACTATAACAGCAGAAGTTCATAGTACTGGTGTTACTTCTGCAGGGAATGATATCTCAGCAGACGGCGGAGGAATCACTGTCAAAGCCACAACTGATAAGACATTTAACTGGGTTGCTTCTTCTGATGCTTGGACTACAAGCACAGATTTAGATATTGGTACTGGTGTTCTTAAATCTCCATCATCTATGAGTTTTATTATTGATCATGATGCTAATGGTAATAGCGAAGCTTTTGTATGGTATAAAGATGGAACTTCTACTGATGTTATGTCTTTAGCAGAGGGTGGAACACTAACAGTTGGTGGCAATGCTGTAGATGGAAAGATTCAGGTAAAGACTCAATCTGCTATAGACGCTCAATTGGAACTTATGCCAGACGGAGCACATGCAGACAAGCAGTGGAAATTTAAAGCTGATCGATCTGGAGTTCTTACTGTTGAGAGTAGTATTAATTCTGGTACATTTGCTCCTCATCTTACAATCACAGCAAATGCGACACCATCAAATTCTACAACTGCTGTTGCAGGAAATCTAAATATTGGAGGAAACTTAGTAGTCAATGGATTAACAACAACTGTAAATTCAACAGAGCTTACAGTAGATGACAAAAATATCGAGCTCTCTTCCCTTACTGGAGTGTTGAAATCAGTCGGATCTGATGCACTAGTGGCAAATACAGTTTCAACATCTGCAGCTTGGAATCCTGTTGACACTACTTATTCTGATGGAGTTGTTGCAACTTCGATTTCTGCGGCAGACCCCAAGGCTGTTGCTAGTTCTATTAAAGCCCTAATCGTAGTAGATGCATCTGGAGCAAATATACAAATTACAAACTTTGTCCAAGGAGGACATCACTTAGCACCAGGAGATACAATCACATTCACGGATCCAGGGAGCACATCAAATACAGCTACAGTCACTGTGAAAGCAAATGGGACCGGCTCCTTTGGAAACGATCTAACAGCAGACGGTGGAGGTATTGTTCTTAAAGCCGCTACCAATAAAGAATTAAAATGGGTGAATGCAACAAATCGATGGACTACAAATGTAGGCTTAAATGTTGTAGGAGACATGGGCGTAGGAATAAATGGTTATATGCAATTGGCTGATAATCAAATTGGAATCACTTCCGGAAATCTAACACTAGACGTTGCAGGAAATATAGAACTCAACGCCGACGGTGGCCAAATTGACTTTAAAGATGACGGTGTATCCTTGATGCAACTTACAGACGCAGGCCTGACATTCGATGATGCTACAACGATATCTACTGTGGACGTTGCATCGTCAGTCGCTCATCTTACGTTTGATGCTGACGGCGATATTAACCTTGAACCCGGCACTGGCAACCAAGTCTTGATCGATGGCACTATTGCTATTGATGCCGGCGTTGTAACAGGGGCTACATCAATCACTTCAGGCAACTTTATTGGAGCAGTTGGTAATTATACCCAAAACACAGGCGCTTTTACAACCTGCGATGCTACTACTAATTTCACAGTTGGATCCACTGTTATAACAGACAGTCTAATTGTGATGACACCAGACCCAGATGATACAGTTACCATTGAAGCTAGAAACAATGGTGCACTCTCTATTACGACAGTTGATACTGCTGGTGAGGCTGCTGATATTGTGATAACAGCTGATGGTCTCTTCAAAGCTTTTGGTGCGACAATTGAGCTAGAATCGAAAGGGGATATAGAGCTAAATGCAGACAGTGGCACAATCACCATGAAAGATGATTCTGCAACACTGTTCACGTTTACTGCAGACGAGATTGATGTTCCTTCTGGTGATCTTACCATTGACGTCCACGGGAACATAGAACTAAATGCAGATGGCGGTACTATATCTTTCAAAGACGACACAAGAGAACTTGCGAATTTTGGGGGAACTGGTGTCCTTACTATACTGGGAGCAGAAGGTCTAGAAGCAGGAATAATTTTACAAGGGGATGAAGGTGATGACGCAGGAGATAGTTGGAAACTTCATACTACATCAGTAGCGACTGCAGTAGGGCATTTAGATGGGGCTGGGACGATCATCGGGATTACTGTCTATGGCGGAAATGGTTATACTTCAGCTCCGACAATATCGTTTCCTTGGATGCAACCAGGCACTGTGCCAGGTGAATTTACGACTGGTCTTAATGGCGATGGTTCAATTACTGTTAACTTAATTGATGGTGGTTCTGGATATCCTTCGAGTGCGAATGGAGCTTCATTCATAATATCTGGAGGGCGTCCAAGCTCTGAACCTACTTTAGTTTTAGCAAACGATTCTGTATCACAAGGCGCCTTTATGCCAGCTGTGCATTTCGCTAAAGATGTATTGTTTTTGCCTGAAAATTTGCAAGTTGAGGGAAATGCTACAGTAGATGGAATCTTAACAGTGGATGGTTCAATATCGGGTGTAAAGCTTAGTTCACTTGATGATTCTGGAACTCCTTCGACTTTAACTGCAGGAGATGTTAGCAAAGTTGTCCAAGTAGTAGAAATACCCGCTATAGCTGCTGATATTGATTTTGAATTCTCGAATACCCCATTGCCGAATGGTGGTATGGATTTCCAGATTGGGCCAGTTTATTATCAGATTCTTACAACTGATACTGGGGTTTCTGATGATACTTGGACATCTGGGGACGGTACGACTTATGCAACTGCTTTTTCAGCAACGATTAATGGGAACCAAGCTAGTGCTGCAGATAATGCCGCGCAATTTAGAGCATTGTTCACAAATGAGTTTCATGGAGTGGGAGCTGCAGATTATACTGTCGAAGCTACTACTGGAACCAATGTTTCTTTAGTTGCAAACACAGCGGGTTCTGCAGGGTCATGGACAAACATAAATGGAAATATACAGGTCTCTGCAAATCTTACTTTGACAAATACAGCCGGAGTAGATGCGATATATCGATACAATATCGATAATGTTGATTTGACTTTAGGCACAGCTGCAGATAGTGGTACGGGTTCTGTTAATACTTCACAAGATTTGACGTTGACAGGTGGTGCTGGAATTACCACATCGGCTGCAAACCAAACAATCACGACTGAATTGTCTGCTATAGATGACATGAGAGTATTAGCTAATGTGTCTGGAGGGGCAGCTGCACCGTCTCCAATAGAGATAGATACAGATTTAGCTGGCACATCTGGAAGTCATGATACTTTAACTACGGCTTTAGCAGTTAAGACTTATGTTGATAATTCAACCCCTGACGGATTAGGTCAGATAGGAGATGTTGACGTTCCTCATCCCCTGACTTCTGCAGAAACAGACAAATATTTGACAGCAGTTGCAATTCCTGCAGCTAAATCTTATCTTATCTGGGAAATCAAACAACCAGTTAATGGTCAGAACAATTCTTATATACAGATTCCTGCTGGTGTTGCGGAAAACAACCATTTCAGGATATATGCAGATGGCCCTACAGCAGATGAACAGCTGTCGTTCGGTGCACCGGGATCTGATACTTCTCCAGCGCAGGGAGATGGAACTCATGCCGCAAGAAAACTAGCAAGAATTCCAGAGAGCGATAATTCCAATGTTGCGCTTACTGTTGATGAATTGTGTCAGAAATTTAGGTACGTTCTCGAAAATGAAGTTTTGATAACGACCAATTATATTATTACCTCTGATGACTCTGTTAATAATGACCTTACCTTTCCACCCGGGTTTTCAGTCACTGGCGGCTCAAAATATATCATGATTGAAGCTAAAACTGCGATCATGGGAGATTTTGATTTTCCCGACGGACTTGAGGAAGGCGCGCACCAATCTGATACTGCATACTTTGAATATTCAAAATCTGATGGGTCTAATGCTCAACAGAAATACCAACTTAAGACGTTAAATCTTAATACTCTATCTGATGTTAACACTCCAACTCTTTCGCCCAGCGATTCAGGTAAAGTGGTTGGAGTTGAATATGTGGCTGGAGTAAAATCAGTTCAACAGTTCGTCTGGCCAAGTGGCGCAGTCGATTATGAAGGTGATGTAACATTTGTTGTTTCCGGAATATATTATAAAGTTATTTTTAGTAGCAATTCTGCAGATGCAGCTTTCAGCGGCGCAGCTGGTACATCAGTTGATCCGAAAACTCTAAATGTAGACCAAGGTGCTGGTATTCCTTCTATATTGTCTACGATGGAGGTTGCTTTTAATAATGAGTTTGGTTCTGGAGGCTCTGGTGATTATAGTATCACTAGGGATGTTATGGCTGTAGACCCATTTTTGAAAATGGAACAAAAAGCTGCTTCTTCAATTGGGAATATATCTTCCCAAACTAGGAACGATGTAGCTAATGCAGCCTCATTAACTACGCCTCACACTGTCGGGTCAACAGAGGTTCTAGAATATAATCATGTTGATATTGCAGCAGCTGGAAGCAATATGCACATTCAGTTTAATGATGGTTCAGGTTTCGCCGGAGAATCTGAATTCACGTATGATTCTTCTGATAAATTGCTGCATTTAAAGAAACACACTACTACTGCAGAGAGTTCCCCCGGAATCAGATTTACAAGAACTCAAGGAACTTCTGGATCACCGAGTTCTCCAGTCGACAACGACCACCTTGGATCAATACAGTTCTATGGCTATGATGATAATGAGTCTCAGAGCGCATTTATTCTTGCTTTAGCTGATGGAGATCATGGAACTATCGATAATCCAGCCTCGTTTACATTAATTTGGGGTGACGGTGCACCACATGATAATGAATTTATTAGTGTTTATAGTGAATTTGAAATTACAGCCAATAATGATACAACAAAGAAAATTATAATTAAAATAGAGCCGCCTCCTGGGACATCTGATGAATCATTCCAGATCATTGGTAACGATATAGAGTTAAGACTGTATGAAAATGATACAACTAGTGTTACTCCGGGTTTTAGCGGCGCTGCTGGTACAGATGATCTAGAAAAGCAAATTCATAGAATTGCATATGCTTTGAATGATTTAAGATCTAATCCCGTTAATGGCATCAGCTTGGCCAATTATAATGAAATATTAGCCTCTGGAGCAGTCGGATCTAGGACTGTTGTGATCACTGCAACTTCTTCTAATACTAGTACTGATGATTTTACATACACTGAAATCAGCGGCAGCGATTCTCTTAATCGAGTAACAGGTACTCCAGTTGACGGAAATACAGTTGTTGATACTTCTGATTCTCCTGGCGCTTTAGTGTTTGCTACTACTCCAGAAGGCTCAGGTGCCAATCCTACTCCAAGGATGACCATTAAAAATGATGGCAGAGTAGGTATTGGAACAACAACACCGTCTGCTACCCTAGAAGTGGTTGGTGATATTCAAGTAGCCGGAAAAATAACGAATGTAACAAATCCAACTGCAGCCCAAGATGCAGCTACGAAAGCATACGTAGATGCTTCTTCTTCAGGTGTTACAAACCAAGTAAATGCAATTCAAACAACTTCTCTAAGTGCTGATATAAGTTTAACTTCTAGCACTAGTGTTAACAACGTTTTTGTTTTGAATACAGCTGATCAAGGCAGCTGGGAATTTAAAATACCAGACCTTGATCAATATGCAGACAATACAAGGATTAAAATTGTGAATGCTTCTAATCATGATTTAATCATTGGTAAAGTTGGTACTGATGAATTTAGATGTTATCAGCTTGGTATGACAAGTGATCAAGCAACAATGACTCTAGCACCATCACAGCAGGCCCTTATGCTTAAAGATGGAGACGCGTCAGTAAATAATTGGTGGGAATTTGTTATCAGTTCTCTCTAAACAATCTATCATTTCGTCATAAAATTTCTACGTATTAGGAGTGTTTATGGCGAAAGTAGTATTTGTAGCTCATTTTTTCTTAGAAGACTATATTGGTGGAGCTGAATTAACGACTGAAGCTTTGATAGAAGCTTGTCCATTTGAGTATGTAAAAATCAAATCGAGTGAAGTGACTATTGACATCCTGCAGAAATACCAAGACGCATATTGGATCTTTGGGAATTTTGCTGGATTGAACATGAATTTACTTCCTTCAATTGTTGGCAATATTAGGTACAGCGTTTTAGAATATGATTATAAGTTCTGTAAGTACATGTCTATTGAGAGACATAAGCATGAGGCTGGTGAAGAATGTGATTGTCAAGAGTCTCAGTTGGGGAAATTAGTTAGTGCTTTTTATTTTGGTGCAAACCAGATGTTTTG
>CEUI01041292.1_pt1 | contig 22990 bp, 30 predicted proteins | sample 531411 | NCBI WGS metagenome assembly CEUI01 (sample SAMEA2622841, study PRJEB7988) | marine metagenome | isolation source: saline water (ENVO:00002010), including
TAGAACCACTATACCATAAAACTCGTCAGTATTGACAAGACAATTCTTGCTATACATGCTTGCGAGGGTTCGATTTATAAACCTCTTTGATGTGCCGCGGCGAGGGTCGCCGCTGCCGCGCTCTGTTTGGTCTTCAAGTGGATTCATGGTGGTCCACTTAAGAATCTCAAATATATTCATGGTCGTGGACATAGTTCTAGGGCGCCTCTTCCTGGTTTTCGTTTAAAAGATCAAACAATTGTTCCTTATCGTTATCGGATAAGCCAAACTGTTGTGATTTTTGTTTTTGCAGAAGCGCTGCCAATTTAACCATTTGCTCATTCGAGCGTTGAAGGTTTTCTACATATTTGGCAGCAATGGGTCCCAGCTCTTTTCGGGACGCGTCAGATAATTTCATATCATTCACAGCATCCATCAAGAGTGATTTCGCCATGGCGCGGTCCTCGCGAATATTGGTGGTTGTTTCCTCGATGTAGTCGTCTAGACTTAGATTTCGCCGCTTTCCCATTTGTCTTTAAATACCTTATATCTTTTTCTTAACTTGTTTAAGTTATTAACCACCTGTTTGGTGTTGAGTCCTGTAATCTCCCGCAGGTATAAATAAATAGCTTTTTTATTGAAAATTTCTATAGTATCAGCAGAGTCTAACAAAATTCGGACTGCCATTAACACCTTCTTCTCGTTTTCTTTGAGCATGAATGAATTCCAGGTGTCGATTTCTGCGTTCAAGGACGTCCAAAATTCAAGTTCCGATCTTTTCTGCTCATAGGTGGGCTCGACCGAAACCAAGTCTTCGTCCAATTCGTTGAGGACATCTTCCATGAAGACCTCGGTTTGATTTCGTTTTTGTGTTCTTTTGACCTTGTGAATAAACCAGTTCTTGGTAACGACGCTAAAATATGAAAATGCTTTGGATCCCTTGCTGGGATCGTATTTATTTAGAATGGTGGTGAGCCAGACTTTGCAATCATCTTTGAGGTATTCGATATTAGGTAGGCCCGTAAATCTATATGTATAAATGATTTTATCCACCATCTGGTCGAACGCCGGCTGAATGTACTCCACATAAAGTTGGGAGCGCAATTCAATATCACGCGTGTTCGCATATTTTACAATAGCGTCTTCATGTACCTGTGTAAAATAATGATTTTTAGATCGGCCGGAGCGGCGTCTCTTCTTCGGGGGCATTTAGTTCTTCCTCTAGTTCTCTATCAATTTCTTCATCTATGGTGTGTTCAAAAACCTCTCTAAAATTCTCAATTTCGTCCCCCACTTCTTTTAGGCGAACGATCAGCTCTTGTATTAGGGGCTCACCATGATAACTATCCATGCTATACATCGATTTCACAAATACTTGAAAAGCTTTCACAGTTAAGTAAAGATCGCTGATGGTTTCCGATATAAAAATAAACTTTTTTAATATCTTCGCAAGATACCATCCTAGCAAAACATTTATCAAAAGCGAGACTACAATTGCCGTATATAAAGTCATCTTTTCTTCTCTAAAGTATCCCGCTGTTGATGCAAGTCTTCCTTCGCATCCTGAATAAACTCCTCCGTAATTTGACCCACCCTTTGTTTGGGTGCACCAGAATTATGGTTAGTTGTGAATGCTGTAATGACTTTGGTGAGACAATCGGTCTTTAAACACGCGGGGCACTCGGTGATTGTTTCTTCTGACAAATGAGAGACCACGGATTTCTCGTGGCAATGAGCGCACCGATATACGTAGCGCGGCATTTATGGTGTTTTTGAAAGCTTGTCTTCTACGCCAACCAGGCGCCGATGGATATCTCCGAGGTGTCCTTCTAAGTTTCGCGCCTGTTGGCGGAAAGCATGTCCTAACATCTCTTCTACAATTTCACGAATCTCCAACTCATTGAGAGGCCGTGAGTCAGGATTTCCATCCGGGGTCTTAAATCTTACTCTTTTAGACATAATATTTCTCCTTGTTACTCGTCTACTTCTTCAATTGTAAAGGGAGGGGTGACACCCTCGAGCGACACCACGGGGGGATTAGCCACGACTAGTTCGCCGGTCTTTCCTCCCCATCGCTTGACTCCAGGTGCTTTTTCGAAGCTCATGTCAGCCAAGAGAGGTACGATATCACTCTGCTCCATTAACGACTTTTGTAATGCCATCATCAGGGCTCCAATTGCTTGGTTAGATAATTTCATCTTAATCTCCTTTCACTATTCTATAGCTATCTTCATCAAAGTGTTGCGTTGAAAACTCATACAGTTCAGTATCTTCTAGCGCTATCATTTGATGACGTAATCCGGTATAAACATGAAAATTATCCCCCGGACCAAGGATAATCTCGTTTGCTGTATCAAGATCATCGTTATCAGAATATTTTACCAACAATCTCCCAGACTGAACGTAAAATACCTCGTCCTTAATCTTGTGATAATGCCACGAACAGCGGCGATCCTTCACAAAATACAGCAGTTTCCCACAATATTGTTCACAATTCACAATCCACTTTTCAAAGCCCCATCCTTTGGGGACAAATTTAATCGAGTGCGTTGAAGAAGTCATTATCTGTTATTCCCTTATCGTCTATGTAGACATCGCCAGCTGGCTTGCCTAAGTAAAGGGAATGATATTTGACTCCCCATTCATGTAATTGGTTTTGTGTTAGCTCGAAAAACTTGGCGTAGGCAAAAGTAGACGAATTATTGCTCCGCCCCATTCCTCGTGCTGTATGAAAGACGATATAGTGTCCCTCTTTATAAAGCTTATTGATGGCCTTAATCCGAGGTTTAATGGGGATGGCTTGCGCATAATCCCTATTCACCTGCGTACAAATCGTACCGTCTATATCAAACACATATACCATTACATTTTTTCCAATATATTTGTGGTGGAGTACCCGTCAACAAAATTAAAAATCTTAACGTCAGCCAAATCATTCCCGACTACGTCCTCTATCTGATAATCTCCACCTTTGACTACTATATCAGGTTTTATCTTTTTTATTAACTCATAGGGAGTTTCCTCATCAAAAATCACCACTTCGTCAACAAACCTGCAAGCCTCCAAAATCAACTGGCGATCTGATTCATTGTTATACGGTCGACTTTCGCCCTTCAATTGCTTGACGCTACGATCACTATTGAGACCCACAACCACTCTTCCCAGGGAGTGACAATACCGCAATAGCTCGACATGTCCTCTGTGGATGATGTCAAAGCAGCCATTAGTAAAAACCACGGTCATGCTTTCTCCATGTATTCCTCAGTATAAAACTTTACCACCGGTCGCAAACCTATTTCAGGTGTTGTAAAAGGATAATCTTTTATTTTGTCAACCTCGAATTTCTTCGCTTCGGCGCCAACATACTGAGTGGTGTCAAACTTAATTTGATCAAATTCATAATCGACTATATCACAAATCAATTCAGCGTATTCACGAATTGAGCAGTCGTTTCCTGTTGATAAATTGATTACCTCGTTTTCTTGAGTTAAAGATTTTAAAATGATATCAACCGCATCATCAATGAAAATTAGTTCTCTGCGCTGCAAGCCCGTTCCCCACAAAACTACAGGTTCTACCTTTTTATACTTTGCATCGCAAATTTTGCGCACCAAATCATAAATAAAATGTTTGTCTTTCTGGTCATAGTCTGGACCATAGAGGCACGAGGGAACAAAAAACATATATTTCATTCCATATTCTTCTGCTAGGGCTTTGAGTCCCACTAAGAGCATTCTCTTCACCATGCCGTATACTTCATAGCCGCTCTCGCAGGATCCTAAAAGATAATTGTCTTCGATCCTCAGCGCATCATCCGAATATGAGCAGCTAGATCCAAACGTTACAAACTTGGCCTGTGGTTGGACTTCTTTCCAGTAATTGAGCACCGTAGAGTTCATGCGCTCATTGATCAAAAATTGTTCGCCGGGATGGCGCTGGCAGTATCCGCCTGCCTCGGTCTTCACAGCAAAATGAAAAATATAATCGTATTTAGCGTGCTTGAAATCGTAAAGTTTATTGGTTAATAGATCGCAGGATCTGGAATTAAGGGCGGTGATCTCCATTTCAGCCGCAGCTTTTTTTATGAAGTGACGCCCAAAAAAACCGGTAGCTCCAAGAACTAAAGCTTTCTGCATTCTTCCTCCATGTCTTTCAGGTAGAGAGCACTAGCATCTCTTTCTGAAAGCAACGGATTTTCAACACGCCAAGGAATTTCTAGCCAAGGATCATCGTACCTCACCGAAATTTGATTGGATGCTCCGCTATAGAGCTTGGTTTGCTTATAGGAGAAAATACAACTATCAGACAATACCAAATGCCCGTTGACACACCCCTCGGGAACCAAAACCTGATGACGATTCTTATCATTCAAAGCGTAAAGGCGCGTGTGGAGGTAGCTCGGTGAATCAGCACGCAAATCGGCCACGCCCAGCAAGATGCTCCCATGGAGGCATTGAATTAATTTCTTCGTCTCAGGATCGCCGTGCATCCCACGCAGGACATTTTTGCGTGACACAGAAAAGTCATCTTCCACAAATTCTTCATTAAGAAATGCGTAATCCCTCGTATTAAAGGTGTTAATATATTCTCCCCTGACATCATAAAACACATCTGGTTCAAAAACCACAAGCCCCGCGATATCGGGGTCCACCGTATACTTCATTCCTTTGTTACCTCCTCATCAAGCACGCTGACGCCGCGCTTCTGCACGACGCGCGTCGCACACTTGTTGGCAAATTTAATAGCCTCTAGAATATTATTGGATCGAACGTATTCAACAGCCAATCCCGATATAAATGTGTCACCAGCGCCTGAGGTATCCTTAATCTCTACCTTTGGGACTGGAAAGACCTTATCTTGATAATTGCAGCCATTCGGTCCGGTCGTGATAATCATTCTTTCTACTATATCTTCTGTTAATTTGTGTTGGGTTCTTTCGTATTCCACATCGTTGATCTTAATATAATCAATATTTTTACACCATGGTCCCAAAATCTTTTTCGTATCCAAAAAGGTTGTCTTTGCTTTTAAAGAAATCTTCTCAATGTCTTCTTCTGTTAGAAATCCCTTGTTATAGTCCGAAATGACTACCACATCATAAGACTCAAAATCGTGCTTCTCCACATCACAACTTCCATATTTGTCTTCATTTTCATCAATTCTTAAAACAATGTAGTTGGTGCGATAATCCACATAGCGAGTCTTGGTGATACTTTCCCAGCTTGTATTGGTGCAAAGATCAACATGCATCTCGGGTGCTATAGCCGAAACGTTGTTATACACATTCCATGCCATTCCACCATTCGTCTCGCGGGTTTTATTAGAATTAAAGACGGGCACCGGTGCCTCAGGGCACAAGCGCCTACTATCTCCGTATTGATATACATCCAAACAACTTTCGCCGACAATTAAGATTTTCATGGTTTACTTTTCCGGGGGCGCTGCCTTCCACTCGTGGGTATAATTTTCTCCTTGCCACAACTCTTCATACGAATTGTAGACCTTGGTGGGGAATCGCCTCTCCCAAACTTCCGGTGCATCCTTCCAATTATCATAATCGATTTTTAGCCGATCGTTGTCTTTTCCCCACATTTCTCTAAAAATAGCAAGATCATGTAATACCATTGCGTCGTGAATGGCACCGTGATCTCCCTGATGGTCTGGCCACCACGTCATGTCTCCCACTGTTTCTGGAGAGTAAACGATCTTAGACCCGTTCCTCTGGCACCTGAACATAAAATCATGCGTTGAGCTGTCCATGTACTCCCACCTACAGTCAAATCCGCCCATCTCCAAAAAATGTTCTTTATGAAGAATGGGCTCGGTAGCAAGCAGCCATGTTTGATCGATTCCTCCCAACTTGAAGGCATCGTTGAAAGAGGTACTCCAATAGTGATTAGGCTGAGAGTGTCCGCCTTCCGTGTAGGTGCATTGCATAATGTCTTGAGGTCCGCATTCTTTATTATACAGGTCCAAAGCCTTATCAAACGAATCCTCTCGATAAACGGTGTCATCATTACCGATAAAAATTAGTTTTCCACTAGTTTCTAGAATGCCAACTTGAACGGCTCTACTCACGTTTCCACGTTCTTTAACGTGTTTCACATTTTCTATTCCTTGCAATGTTGGCGGCAACTCGAATGGTCCGCACAGCACCATTTCCCAGTTATAGTTTTTGCATGATTTCTGCAAACTCTGGTACATATTGTACCAACGCGGCGTCCTAATCGCCGGAAAGAAAAAACTTATATCATATTTATACTCACTCATGAATACCTCTCACGATCTTACAAATTTTTGCCACCTCTTCAATTGTCAACTCAGGATAATTGGGCAAGAAGAATCCACACGTATGAATTCTATTACTTATCTCATCTTCAAACGCGGGATATAGATCTGTCCAGAAAGGATGCAGCCCCAAATTACCAGCAGAGAAAATCCTGGTTTCAACTCCGTTCTCTACCAAGCGTGAGACAATCTCGCGGCGATGAGCATTAGAGTCGGCCAAAGCGCCAAAAGAAATTGAAACAGGCACATTATTGCCCCACTTCTGAAAGTCTACATAGCCTTCGAGGAACTGTGCGTATGCGACGTGGTTTTCATTTCGTCGCTGTGATACCCATATTGCCTTATCGACCTGCCGCAATCCAACGAATGCCTGCAAGTCAGTAGACCTAAGATTAAAACCCGGGACAAAAAAGGTAAAAGGTTTATGGAAGTCGTCAACTCCATGATCGCGAATCAATGTATCATATGCTGCTTGGTCCAAGTCCTTAGCCCAACCATGGCTTCGAAGCATTAAGAGGGCATCATACAGCTCCTTATCGTTAGTGTTAACCATCCCACCCTCAATCGTCGATAACTGGTGCCCAAAATAGAACGAGAAGGTCGACATGTCGCCGACAGTACCAACCATCGATCCGTCGTCATAAGCCGCTCCTAGAGCCGCACAGGCGTCCTCTAGCAGACAAAAACCATACTTCTCTTTCAACTGAAGAAGGCGCTCCTTGTGATGGGGTACACCCAACACCTGAACAAAGATGACCGCGTCCGGTCGCTCTCGCTCGCAAACGTCCTCAAGTTGGTCCAGATCAATACCAAAAGTATCCGGGTCAGCACCCACCATAATGGGCTCCAAACCAAACTGAATGGCAGGGGCGATAGTGGTCACCCACCCCACCGAAGGGACAACAATTTTTTTGTTTTTAATCCTGCCCGTCATCAAGGCAGCGTAAATCATTAATAAATTAGCCGAGGAACCGGAATTATTAAATACCGCATGTCTAGTGCCAATATAGTTGGCCCATTTTGCTTCTACTTCCACAGTCACAGCGCCCTTAGTAAGACGTGGATAGCTCTTAAGCCAATCACACAAGGCATCGATGTCTTCGGTATTAATCGTTTCCTTTGCTAAGGGATAAATTATCTCACTCATTTTTGTCTCCAAATCTACGCGTCCATACCTCTGGCGCTTCTTTCCAATTATTGATATCAAGTTTAATGCGGTCTAAGCATTCGGCTGCATTCCAAATTTCCGCATATAGTGGCTGATCATGATCCAGTTGGGCATAATGAATGGGTGCATGATCACCGGACGTACCGGGGAACTGAGTGCACTCAAAAACCACATCTGTTAAACATGCGTCAATGCCATCCAGCTGGGCGCGGGCGCCAAAATCTACAAAAGCCATGGGGCATGCCTCAAATCTACAATCGAATCCCCCCAAATCTTTAAAGTATTGGGTCTGTAAAACGACCGAATTAAAAATTAGAAAATCATTGGGGTAATGTGACGACCGAACTGGGTCATGAGAATTAATACAATACATATTGGCTGTAGGGTCGCCCAAACCGTCATGATCACCCTCATTGTATTGGGTCACCACGCACTTCTTCTCTGCTTCCATTCCATCTAGCATCTCAATGCATTGAGCCAACTTTCCTGGCAAGAACCAACCATCATCAGCGGTCCAGGTTAAATAGCGGCCGGATGCGTTGAGCATTGAGCGTTGCTGACAACGGGTGGGAGGACCAAAGTCTTGAATGCAAGATACATTGTCAAAATCCTCCAGCTCCTCTGGCAATTCGGCATGTGGACCACAAAAAATTAATTCAAATGTGTAATCCCCCACTGACTCCACGATACTATCATGAAGACGTAGCCAATTCTCATCTCTAATGGCAGTCAAACAGACTGATAAATCATACATTAAAATCTCCTCTTCCACACTTCGGGTGAATTCTTCCAGTTGTCAAGCGCTATCCTTATTCTATCAAGAGATGACGCATCATTATAGATATTTCTGAAAAGTGGCTCATCATGTCCGATGTGCGCGTAATGAACTGGCGCATGGTCACCTGTTACTCCCGGCATATGGGTGCAAACAAAGATGGGCTTTTCAAACATAAAATAACGAGATCCATTACGTTGAGTACGGACAGCAAAATCCATATGTGAGATAGTTGTCACTTCAAACTGAGTGTCCCATCCTCCGATATTTTTAACATAATCTGTTTTCATAAGCCCAACATTCAATATCCAATAATCATCAGGTATATAAGATGCTCTCAATCCGGCTGCATGGTTGATGCGATAATAAAAATCTTTAGACAGCTCGGTTTCGCCTGTAGCATGGGCGACACCATCTTGGTTTTTGGCGCCTTCAAAATATTTGCATGTGATAATATCTGTATCACTGGTGGCATTCTCATTCCAGAAGCTCATAATCTCCGTTAATTTATTTTTTAGAAAGATGCCGTCATCTGCTCCCCATGTAACAAACTCTCCCTCACTGTGCACGAGACCAATTTGCTGGCAGCGTGCCGGTGAACCTTTGTCCACAATGTGTTTAACATTATCATATTGTTGAAGTTCTTCGGGCAACTCCGCATGCGGGGTTACAATAATTACTTCAAACGTATCGTTGAAAGATGCGCCCACACTCTTATAGAACGCATGCCAATTACTCTTACGAATGCCCGGCAATATAACTGATAATTTCGGCGCCATCTAGTCTACTCGTAGTGAGGGGTATATCCCTTCTGCTGACACATCTCCAGATATGTCTGCGGGACTCCGGTGTCGCCGATATCCCCAAACCGTCGTCTCCATACTTTATCACAGTTTTGATAATTATTGTAGTCTAATTTGATGCGATTTTCCCACATTGAGGGAATCGTATACATTGTATTAAACGCCGGCGTGTCATGAGAGATTTGAGCATGATGGATGGGGGAGTGATCACCTTCTTCTCCAGGGAACCAACTAGCGATGCAACAATGGACAGGCGAAAACTCTATCTTGCCGCCGGCTTTCTGAAGTCTAAACATGAAGTCGTGAATGGGCTTGTCCAAATACTCGAAGTTCTCGCAATCAAGTCCGCCCAGTTCCATAAAATACTTTTTATGCATAATGCACTGGTTGGCGATGCGCCAGGACTGGTCAATTCCCGGGAGTCGAAAGTCACCGTGGGTTTTGACTTCCCAATACTTGGTTTCCATTAGATTACCGCCTTCGCCATAAATCATGGCCATAGCGTCCTCGGGTCCGCATGTTTCAAAAAACTTATCCAGAGACAAATCGAGCGAATCCTCAGCAAAATGACAATCATCCACCGTCAGGAAGAATAGATCGCTATTGCACTTGGGGACACCAATCTGCACACACCGAGGCACGTTTCCGAGGCTCTTGACCAATAGAACATTGTCCTTATCTTTTAATTCATCGGGCAAATCAAAAGGACTAATAAAGATTATTTCCCATTTATACTTCTTACATGCCTTCTTCGTACTTTCATATAAATTTACCCAGTTGGGAGTTCTGATTCCCGGTATCACAATTGACAGATCAAATTTCATTTTGTAGCCTCCACGTTTAAGCTCATCAATTTTCCGTTCACCTTATCCAAATGAGGATAATAAGTCTGAGAGTAATCATCGATGTAAAAATGCTCCGTCTCTCTCCAGTCGTAACGATGAATATTAGAAAATCCTACAGCGCTTAAATCTTCTTCCAATTTTTTAAAGTCCCAGCCGTTTTTATGATAATCATAGGGGTGCTTTTGGGATCCCCAGAATGTCGAATGCAGCAGTCGCAAATTTCGATGATAATAATAGTGGGCAAAGTGTGCCTCCATATCGGGCACGGCCAAGCGGAGTACACCGCCGGGCTTCAAGACTTCAAACCACCGCTTCAAAGCTGCATCTGCTTCCTTATAGTCTGCATGTTCTAAAGAATGGCATGCATAAATCAGATCTGCGGATTCATTTTCAAATTTCTCCAACTTAAAAATGTCGTCAATTACATCGCAACCTGTTTCAGATCGAATATCTACATTGATAAAGTTGGGAATTTTTTTATCATAACATCCCAAGTTTAATTTTATTTTATTATCACTCATTTCTTATCTCTATAATACTTCAATAAAAATTCAACGCTCTCCTCTAGCGAATAGCGCGGTTGCCAACCCGTAGCATTCAAAAACTTTGTAACATCCGGTACCTGAAGGGTGACATCCACGGGTCGTAGCAGTTGCTTATCGACCATGGAGCGAATTGGCGTAGACGCCTGCTTTTTAAGTTGCTCCAAAAAATCCCCCACTGTCAAAACACTATTGCCACCAATATTATAAGGGGTTCCATACTCACATTTCTGGCATGCGATCCAATACGTCTCCATGGCATCGCGCACATCAATTAAGGTGCGCACAGAATCCAAATTACCATGCGTCAAAACGTCTCTCTCACCCCGCTCAATCTCCACAATCTTCTGGGCGAAGGCGCTAGAGAAAATATCTGCTCGTCGAGGATTAATATACGCAAACATACGCGTAATAATCACCTTCATTCCATATGAATGATAATAAGAACTGGCTATTTTCTCCTGTGTAAGCTTAGAAACCGCATAAATATTCACTGGTTGAATGGGGTGAGTCTCCAAAATCGGAGTATTCTCTTTCGCCACGTTGCCATAAACCTCTGATGTTCCGCAAAATTGGATTATAGGATCTAATCCGACGATGCGAATCGCCTCAAATAGGTTAATTGTGTTATTAATATTGTTCTGTAAGACCGCAATAGGATTAGAGAAACACACATGAACGTTAGCATGAGCGGCTAAATGAAAAATATAGTCTGGTTTGCAGGCTTCTAACGCTCGAATTGTTGCACTTAGGTCATTCAGATCGCATTCATGAAGGGTGACTTTATCTCGAATGGCTTTTAAATTCGCATTTGAGGTCGTACTGTGCCAGCGAGAAATGCCATGAACGTCAATATCTCCCTTTTCAACCAAAAATTCAGCCAAATGGCTTCCACCAGACCCTGCGATACCCGTAATTAAGGCTCTTTTCATGCTTTTCTCCTAATAAATTTATGCTTTATTTCATCATAATCTAAGAGTTCTTTGGAAAGATACAAGTTCTTTTTGATAAAATCTCTCAATCTATTGTCTGAACTAAAGGAATTCTCATCAAATTGTTCCGAATCATGGATCAAAAATGTCTTATCTTTCGGGATATCCGTCTTGTGTGCAAAGCGAGGTACCCATTCTTCATGGCCGAAACCCACAGCAAACGCCTCTGGGTCGTCTACGATCTCTTTAAGGGTTCGGGCTCCCGGATAGACCAAATCCCATCCTGCCCCGAATGCCAACGTCTGACCATCGAGTCCACTGTGAGTACCTGCCTGTTCCCCATGCTTGTAACTCACGTCATTGGCGATAACAAAACGTTGCTGGACTGCTGCAGCCAAGAACGAAAACGTCGATTCTGTACAATAGGAGACAAAAATATCAGGTAACACATTGCCATAAGCTTTAAAGATTTTGTTTGAAAAAATCTTACAGTGCAGATTAGCGGTGCAACCCAACGGAACCACGAAATCCTTATCCCGCGAGAACACTTCCCACAGATTCTGACTTTGTTCGAACCCAAACCACCAATAATATCCATTATCTTCGTCGATCTCAGGCGATACAATTCCCATTTCTGGATCTTTCATGCGGTCATGTAATCGCCCCAGCGATTGAGGGTCATCAATAAAAGAAACATCAGACGCTACGTACATGTACCCATCAAACTCGCCCATATGTTCCACGCTCGTTAAAACAGCGTGGTTAAAGCTTTGATTAACTGCAAGCTTCTCATTTGTCAGGCAATAATTAATTTCTCCACGAAACTCTTTATAAACCTTCGCGAAGGTCTCGTTCGATACACAGCACCCAGAGAATACAACTTCTTTGTCCTCCAGCTCCTGATTCAGGATTGTGCGAATATTTTTGATATATGCGTCCGAGTTCTCGGTGTCGCCCAAACCGCATGCATTGTAAACCACTAATAATGACATTGTTTATCCTAGAAATCTATACCTTACATCATTATAGTTGAATTGTTCTTTAGTCAGAAACATCCGCGTACGTATGAATTCCTTCAATCTTTCTGGATCTTCAACCATTCCATTCTCGTCATACTTGTCGGGATCATGATGTAATACTCCCTGCATTTCTTCATATCCAAAACCGGACGCCAGAGCTTCTGGGTCTCGGCATATCTCATAAATGTCTAAGTTAGCGAACAAATTGTTTTTGTTGTCTCCCTTGGGACCTGTATGATCAAACCCACAGGTTGCTCCATCGACACTCTTAAGATGTTCGGCCACCACATCCTTCAATATCACCCATCGCTCGTTAACGGCTGCAGCCAAGAAAGAGAAGATAGACTCTGTGCAATAAGCCACGAAGATGTCTGGAATGATCTTATTATCAAACGCTTTAAAGATGTTATTAGAGAAAATTTGTGTGTGTAGGTTGCACGCTCTTCCCACGGGAATTACAAAATGCTCGCCCTCTACGAATTTATCAACACCAATCCATTGTGGAAACCCATTATCGTTGCTTGCTTGCACCGTAACCATGCCGTAATTCTTTTCTTTAAAAAGCTCATAAGCTTTACTTAAGACCGTTCGGTCCTGTCGGAAGTTAATGCCCGAATCAATGTAGAGGTACCCCTCGAACTCGCCGAACTGCTCTACGCACTTCGCAACCGTGTGATTAAAGCTTTGATTAACAGTAATACGATCATGAATCAGGTTATAGGCAATGCTGCGGCCAAAAGTAGCAACTAGCTTTTTAATAGTAGGAGCGGAGTTACCGCAGCTCGAAAGGACTACTTTGGTACCTTCTAGGTCTTGAGCCAAAATATTGTTTATACAATCAATATACCAATCGACAGGCTCTCGTCCGGAAAACCCGCACGTATTGTAAACAACTAAAAGCCTATTTTTCGCCATAGTAGTCCCCGTACTCTACTATCAAAGTGCTTTTGCCGTCCGTTCGCAGATAGGCTTTTTCGTACGCCGGGAAGACATCTTCTGGCTCTTCCAGCCGGATAACGTCAATATTAGTGGTCATAAGCCGCAGTCCATCTGTAAAATCTCCGACATGTTGAGCCTGGGGGTGTAAAGGTCGCTCTGAGCCAATGCCAGTGCGTACAATAACTTTTGGAACATATTCGCCATGAGAGAACGCTGGCATTCGATCTAAATGATTGATCAACTGATTCATCGTTAGAAGAAGGAAATTCCATCGTGGATAGATACTAATCGGAACGGTTCCCGCAACAGCAAGACCATTCGTAATTCCCATCTGCATTTCCTCGTCTACCGGCATTTCCAACAATTTGCTTGGATCCACATCCTTAAGCGTATTAGTCATGGCAGTGCCCTTGTAGGCAACCGCCTGTCCTAAGAATAATGTATCAGGCTGAGATCCTAAGAAGTCCATGGACCGCTTTAATTCATCAAAATATTTACCCATTTTTAGAACTGCACCCTTATCCCTGCTCCTGCATGTGGATACTTATCCAACGCATATTTGTAGTAAGTAATATACTCATCATTAACCCCTTCGTACGTCAGTACTTCCTGATTCCAGGTCGCACGAGTATCTGTGCACACTGATTTTCCATTGTCTTCAATGATGAAATGGATTGGCAACTCATGATTGCGCGCATATTTGATGCACTCATGGGCCATTCCAGTCTCAGATGTCATGTCTCCCATGAAACAATAGACTTTGTTAGTGCCACCCTTGCGCTTAATATCAAGAGCAATCCCAGTTGCAATTGGCAAAACGCCAGTAACAATTCCCGACGACAATACCCTATATTCACTAAAGCAGAGAGAAATTGAACGACCCTGCAAAATGGCTGCCTTTAGTTCATCCCGCGGGACCCCCTTCAGAAGGCACTGATAATGGCTGCGCCATGAACATAAAACCCAATCCTCAGGACCAATTTTATGTTTACGAAAGATTTCTATTGTCTCTTCTTCGTTGCTGTCATATAAATGAACGGGAGCTTTAATCTGAGCATCGTTAAAGCATGCCGCTATTTCATTCTCGAATTCCACGAGTTCTTCTTTGGTGTACACATCAATCTCCTAACAGCTTTCGCTTAAGCGAGTGCTTACTCATCTCTACGATATCATCGTGCACCTTATCACCAAATTTAGATTTAATGAGCTGGAGATATTTATCACTTTGATGGTATTCATCAAACGCCTTGTCTCTAAAGGCCAGCACTTCGGCTGGGGTCAGAAAGTTCGTGCGCAAAGGCGTAGTTTCATAAGAATGCTGGGAAAATCCCACGTAGCTATCGGGTAACTCCCACTTATGTTGTAACGCGTCCAAATACAGCTGTGACCCGGGGTAAGCCATTGTTGAATAAAAATTGCCAAATTCGCAATTTAAATCCATCGCCATATCCAGTGTCTCTTGCATGGTATTATGATCGTCTTCCGGTAGTCCAAAAATGTAATTACCAATAACATTAATCCCAGCATCCTTAATCTTTTCAACTAAATCTCGAATGTTCACACTCGTAAATTTCCCCTTTACAACATCTTTTCGTACCACAGCATTTCCGGATTCAATCCCCAAAGCTAACCATTCTACACCAGCTTCTTTGAGTGGTGTTAAATATTCCTCCCTAACCGTATCGATTCGTGCATAAGCCCAAATATTAAAATCATAATCACGTTCCTTTATCAGGTGACAAAGTTTCAAAAAATGACTTTTGTTTAGTACAAACATTTCATCCGCCACCTTAACGTTGCGGATGCCCCTGTTGTGAATCTCCTCAAATTCATTGATAATGAAGTTCGGGTCCCAAAACCTGAACTTATTACGCCCGTAATCCCAATTTTCTACGTTATTGTTTCCAAAGGGCGCGTTAATGCAACAGAAGCTGCACTGAAATGGACATCCTAAACTGGTATATAGCGAAGCGAAGGGGGATCTCTCGCCACCATTACTCATGGCATGCCAGTTTGAGGTGCGATATTTGTCCATGGGAAGCAAATCCCATGCCATTCCAGGCAACTCTGTTTCTAAATCTTTTTGATCTACGATAGGGGCAGGCTTGGTAAACTTAATGCGATCTCCATCGCGATACCAGAGCCCGGGCACCTTTTCTAGGTCGGAGGTCTTATTCATATCACCACCAAGAAGAGCTGTAATGGTATACATGCCCTCACCTTGGCAAACAAAATCCACACTCTCACGTGTGATTGTTTGGCGCGATACAGCCGATGGATGCAATCCCAACAGCATGACTTTAGACTCAATTTTTTCTTCTTTTAATTTCTTACACAGTAGCGATGCTCCATGCATGTTCTGAGTAGAAGCGGAGGGCTGCTGTCCATAGACAACAACAGCTACCAATTTCGTGTCATATTCCAAAATTGCCTGTGCGCTTGAGTCCACATCGTGTCTCTCAGCCTCACAGTCCAAGATGGCAGTCGAATGTCCCTTAGTTCGTACATGATTTGCCAACAAAGCCGCCCAAATTGGTGGCTCGATGGCTGAATATTTATTGCTCAGGGACTGGTACACAAACGGTGCACCATTTGGGTGAACAAATAAAACATCTACCTTCTTCATATAAATTACCTAATAATTTGCATACCATGGCGATTCAATGATCGAATAGGCATTAACGAGTTGTTTAATGCCTTGATCCAAATCATAATCGCATGCAAACCCCTTTTTATAAATTTTTTCACTGCTTACGATATAGTCCCGAGTGTCGGGGTCGCTCGTAAACTCCGCTCGGATAATTTCCAGCGGAAGATGCTTCTGAATAACTTGTGCTAATTGAAGCTTATTCATGTTGAGGGCATCATTTCCTACATTGTATGTGTCATTCACACACAGATCCCAATTTTCGACGACAAACTTAAAAGCTTTACAAACATCCTGAATGTGGACATAGTTCCTCATAAACTCACATTCATACAACACCAGCACACGGTCTCGTAATGTGCGCAGTACAAAGTTGTTAACCAACAGATCTGTCCTCATTCTCGATGCGGGTCCATAAACGGTGGCCAATCGAAAAGTTACACAGTTTTCGGTATTTCTATAGGCTTCCTCAGCATCTACCTTGGTGCGCCCATACAAAGATACCGGATTTAAGGGAGACTCTTCGGTGCGAACAGTTCCGTCTTCGCTTGTGCCATAGCCCGAGTTAGTGCATGGGTACACGACTTTCTGCTCAGGACGCTTATTGTCTGCAATCCACTGATTTACTTCGTAGTTAATCTCAACGGCAGCGCGGGGATCTTCATCACACAGAGGAAATCCGACAAGAGCTGCCAACGGAATGATCACATCGCAGTCTTCCATCAAACTACCCAGAAGTTCGGTGTTTCTTACATCACCTTTTACAAAAGTAAAATTAGGACTCGTCGTATAACGCAACAAAGATGTTGGGTCATACATCAAGTTATCAATAACGACAACTTCGTGGTCCTCAATAAAATATTGTACTAACTCGCTACCAATGTAGCCTGCTCCACCAGTAATTAAAATCTTCATTTTACCACTCAATCTTTCCTCGGACGATGTCCCTCAACATAACCCAATCGCATGCTTTTGCCCACAGCGGCTTACTCCAGGCGGCAGGCTTGTTCTTTTCAAACACCACATGACCGGTCCATGCAAACGGATAAACTACCACAGGTGTCAATACCAACAGAAGCCATGATTTTAAGAAAATCGCCCCCAGTAATGTTAACAGTGTAACACATTGACCGGCAACATGTAACCTTCGATTAATTTTATTTTGATGCAGCGTTAAATAATACGCGTAATAATCACTAAATGTTGCGGGCTCACTCATTATTCCAACTAATCTCCCAATCTTGAAACTCGGCGGCGAGACAGTCAATCTTATAATCCTTACGGCCGCCGGAGATCTCCTGAATCTTATTCTTCGCCGTGTTGCGAATACCATTTAATCCATGAGTTAATTCAAGATTGTTTCCATCTTTGATTCCCTTGCGGTAATTCGACTCATTATGCCAGATATGCAAATTCATTTGAGACAACACGACAACAGCCCGAATCGTCTCCGCAGTGATTTTCTCACTACTGTCTAAGCATAGTTGAATATCGTGTACAATATCCTGAATCTCTTGTGCATACTCTTCCTTATGCTCGCAAATAAAGACTTCTTTGAGCTGAGCAATGGAGAGCCTATCGATAAGCTCTGAGAGAGTTGGTAAATATTTTCTGTTTGTCATGACTTGTTACTTTCTAGTTTCGAAACTGATCAAAATAGGGCTTATAAGAATAAAAATTTGAACCAAAAAGCGGAGCATATTTGTAGAATATCTCTGCCTCTTCTCTTCGTTGATTCAAATTGTTAGTTTGTTGAGATCGCCCTCCTTCTAAATATAATCCCACTGATTTATTGACTTTTTTAAATTTTGATCCTGTGCTTACAGCACGGAGCCACATATCCCAATCATCCGCATAATCACACCCATCTTGATCAAAGAACCCACACCGTTCATGAATTCTTTTGCGCCACAGAGGCATCGGTCCTGGTAAACACTTTATCATGTTTTCAGGTGAAAATTCAGCCATCGAATGACTGAACCTCTCTGTCGCCTCCGACTTTTCAAAGATGTCGTTCTTAACAGATGTTATTAGTGTGTCTCCATACACTAAGTCTATGGTATCATTTTTTTCAATTTCTGTCAATAAGATTTCTAAACATTCTTGACTTTTTCTATCATCTAAAAATGCAAATGTTATATAATCCCCGTTAGCCTCTTTAAGTGCTAAGTTTAATCCTTCGGTTGGCGTTCGTCTATCATCATATCGAATGTATTTAATTTGAGGATATTTTGACACATAGTCCTGAACCATTTTTTGTTCATTTCCTGGCGATGCCGTATCTACCATAACGAGCTCGCACTGGTCAAAGACAGATTGTGTGGTGATATTGTGAAGAAATCCTTCCAGGTATTCTTCTGCTTTATAAAAAGTTGTAATGATTGAAACTTTAGGTCTTTCGGCATGCCGCGGTTTTGCGCTATTAATTTCATTCAGAAATAGATTTGTAATTTCAGATCTTTTCTCGATCATAAAATCGATCAACTCCTCTCCCTTAAGAGCAAACCACTTTTCGTGACCCGCACCGACAAGCTTACTAGTCTTTATAGACATCCCCATCATGCGAGCCTCAACAACTATCCTTGATAAGGTTTCTGGAGTGTCTGGAAAGAAAGCAAAAGTTTTGTTCTTTCCAAGTTTTTGCAAAAATTTGAGAGGATCCTGGTCGGCTACCAATTCAACCTCCAATCCCTTACTCTCACAAAAAACTTTTGTCTTCGCTGTATTTTTATGAGGAATGGGAGAGTCGAGAATCGACACCTTATCAGCTTTGGGCTGTGTTGCCATATATCGTAGGTGTTCTAGAGCTTCCAGTGACCAGAGGTTGCCAGCCACCGTTACTACATTATCAGTCTCTAGATTTTCTTCTATGATTCCTTTGTGAAAGTGGCTTTGAGATACAATCTTTTGAGCGTTTTTATAGAAGAAATAGTTTCTTAGGTCTGCGGACGGCGCGCGAAAGTAAGCATAGTCTGCCGGGTTTCGGGTGGCAAGATATTTGTGATCATGTTCATAGATGATGTAGCTCGCGTGATTGGTGAGAAATTCACGACACTCTTCTGCTAAATTAATGAAATTAGAAATAATGAAGAAAGAATCTTGATTGCTCTTCAAAAAATCCAGACTGACCGTATGAGACTGGTGCTCGGTTACCGATATCTTCTTTTCGCGAAGTAGTTGAATTAACTCGTAGTTATTTAGCTCGCCTCCCCCTACAATTTGTTCTACAAAAAAGTCGGCTATAAATACTACGCTCTTATTCATATTCTTGAATGATATCTTCTATTTCGGCCAACCAATCATCGGAGGTTTGCAGACTTCCTAAGCAACCCAAAGTCTCCTCTGCGAAAATCTCAAGCTGCTTATCAGCCGCAAATTCTTTTAAAACATGCTGCTGCAGCTTTTTCGCATTGCTTAAAAATCTACCGTGATTTTTATAAACCTCTCGGAGCGATCGTTTATAATCGCGCTCGTGGGCATCACACCACATGGAGTCTTTCTGAATGACTCCCTCCCATACAGCTCCCTCGGGAACCTGCTGCAGGCTATATGCAACCTTGGCGACCATAGGACGCAGCTTCCCCTTCTTATTGGGCGCGCTCAAGAAATCAACGTGCCCACTCCACAGAGGGACAACAATAGGCAAACCATTATAGGCAGCTTCAAAAATTGGCAAACCGAAACCCTCACCGTGAGTAAGTGAGATTAGAGATTTAATCTTAGGATGTCGATATAGCCAAGTCATCTGCTCTGGGGACATATCACCGTGCAACAAATAAACCTTGCATTTACGATCGGGAAAATGAGCTAACAATGCTCGGAGCTTGCCCTCACAAGCAAATCGATCTCGCAAACAATCTTTAGCCAGATTTGTCTTAACCACGAGACCTACTTCTTCGTTCTGAAACTCTTGTAAAAACCATACAATTGTGTTATCGAGGTTCTTACGCGGTCCCCACTGGGCGACAGTTAGATAATTAAAATCCAATGGTAATTCTACCTCTGGAATTTCTTCCTCTTCGTACTCGCGTACGGGATAGTGGACGATTTCTATAGGAGTTTCACATCGATAATCTTTTACAGTTTCGCCGGTCTGTTCGTCACGGGCATGATAAGACGTCTCTTCATACACTCTCTTGGAATGTTCGGAAATAGTGATAATTTTATCCATCAAGTTGCCACGTACAAGCCACTCGGGGGCAACCTTTGATGTCTCAATGCCAGCTGTGACCCCTACATTAATGGGCGCCATCTTTTCCCACTCATTAGGAATAGTAACTTGAATCGAGAGGTCAAACTGTCCACCCTGCTGAGCGTATTGGGCTCCCTTCAGTGCCAGGTTTTCAATCCAGCGGCGCTCTTCGGTTTCAGTAGTAAGGTTTCCTGTTCCTCCCCACTGTACATTGAGAAGATACAGGTCATACATGTGCTCATGCGGGCGCAGAGAGCGCAGCAAAAATCGAACATGTTCGCCATAACCCGATCGTGACAGCGCCGGGCCTCGAATCAAAACTCGCTTTCTCATGCTATCTCCTTAAATTCGTATTTCTGGTATCCTTTACGCGTACTCCAGGAGCCATGCTTTTCATAAATGGCTGTCAGGGTCTTATCCCATTCTTTTGCAAAGTTATCAAAATTATAGTTTTTCTGAACATGTTGTCGCCCTGCCTCACCCAAGGCTCGGCGCTCTTCGTGGCTCATTTCATACAACTTGGTAAGCGCTGCTAAGAACTCTTCCTTATTGAGTCGATCCTCATAGATATAGGGAACTTGCTGGGAGCCAATAACTGCTTTCGATGCAGGTTCAAGTCCTATTCCAAACCAGTTCTCCCCATCCGTCACCTGCTCTTGCAATCCGCCAGTCATATTGACCAGAATGGGAGTTCCGCAAGAAAGGGATTCCAAAGTCGCCAATCCAAATCCTTCAGCATCAGAGATATTGATGGTAAGATCACCCATATTGTACATGAGTGCCAGATCTGGTGCTCCAATCTTCAGGGTAGAGAAAAGAATCTCGCCCTTTAGGAGTCCCAATTCATGAATAATGGCTTCTAAGTCCTGTCCGTGCTGGTCCTTTACGTCCGTATGCATGATTAAGCACGCTTTATCGTGCCCGACTTTATCCAAAAATTCTTTAAACCAATAAATCAGTGATCCTGACTGCTTTCGTCGAGCGTTTCGATTGTTCCAAACACACACAAATTTATGATCTAATCCCTTCTCTTTCCGCAGTTTTGTGCGATCTGCGGCGCTCATGGGCTGAAAGATGTCGCTATTTACAGCATGCGGCAGATAAGATCGGTCGACTTCTGGTGCGACAGCCTTAACAATATCGTGCGTCACCTTTGAAATGCACACAATATGATCATTGGACAAATACGCAGGGCGGTTAAACATGGGAGGGGGAAAATTATCCCAAACATGATAATAGACCATGGGAACGTGCGCCCTGATTTCGTTTTCAATATCCCAGAGCCACCCATAAAAACGCGGGTCAGTCATGAACCATAGGATATCTGGCTTCTGCTGGTGTATCATGGCACGAACCATCTCAGCGGTGCCGTAGCCATCCACTGGCCAGATAATCCAATCCTCGCCCCATTGCTCGGTTGTTTGAGGCTCATGGTTCGGGTGCTTAATCGCTCCCCCAAAAGACATAAACTTATACTTGCCTGTTGCAAGAAGTCCTTCAATAGTATATTTGCTCTGGGTCCCTACTCCAGAAGGTGATAGAGGGTGGTCCCCAATGGTGAAAACCTTGATTTTTTCAGACATATTAGTTCCTTTACGGGCAATGTTCAGTATTAAGCAGCTTGCAAGGATAAGGCTTGTGGCAATTCAGCCGATTCTTGATGCTAAATCTCTTAGTGATATTATAGATTGCTTGATATAGAAGTTTAAGTGCGTTCTCAGTTTTTTTCGCACCACTCGTTACTCTAAATATCTCCACGCGGTCCTTTTTCGCCGTCCTTTTGAGCAACGCGAAGTGTGTTTCGACGTTTTTAGGATCAATATTGTGCTTTTGGCAGAAAAAGTGTTTATACAAAGTTAATTGATATGTAATCAATTTTTCAGCCTTCTTGCGGGAATCCCACCCCCAAGAGCAAGTTTTCCAATCGAAAAGATGATAAGTATCCCCTACCTTAACGACAGCATCGACAAAACCTTTAAAATAAATATTAAAATTTTCAATGGGAACATAAAGCATTTCCTCTGAGGAGAAGACTTCATACTCTCCAAAGTATTCTTGGAGGGCGTCATCGACCTCCGATAAGATTGCCGGTCCCGCCGTTTTCATCTGCTGGACATTAGAGGCATTAAACTCGATATTCTTTTCAAGAAGTTCTTGAAGTCTTTTTGCAAACCCCAACTGAAACAGTTCAGCTTCATTAATGTCTTCCTTAAGAAGCTTCTTTTCGCATACATCATGTATAGCACTGCCGAAGGCTGTATATTCGTTCCCTTCGAAGGGGGCGATTTTTTCAACCCAAGCTTTTTGATGATAATGGGGGCAATGTGCCCAATCTTTTAATTCGGAATAGGATATATGTTCACGTTTCATTCAAAATACTTTCTATCTTCTGGTATAACACGGGACTTACCTTTGAAACCCTCCGCGGGTTATCCAGAAAATACTGTTCGAATCCATTGGCAAAATACTCTTGAATGGATGTTGCTCCATATGGGGTTGCAAAGAGCCCCATGGTGTGGGCAGCCAAATCGGGATATCCAATCTCAAAGGCCAAATATTCATCGAACTTCTTATTATACTCAGTTTGCTTAAATAACAGATGATTAACTGGAAATCCTGCTGCTTTTAGCAATTGATACAGTCGCTCTCGTTTTCCTTTAAATTCATTGATCAAATCATCATCATAAATCTGCCAGCCAAAACTTTCTTCTAAAGCATGTGCAGTTTCGTGCACAAAATTCTCTAACATATCAAAATTGGTAGGCTCCGAACAGGTCATATAGATCGCCCCATTGTTATACGCAGCATTTTTACCTTTAAGAGCAGGAAATTTGCCTATATAAACAACTTCCACGTTCCTC
>CEUI01055511.1_pt1 | contig 22983 bp, 27 predicted proteins | sample 531411 | NCBI WGS metagenome assembly CEUI01 (sample SAMEA2622841, study PRJEB7988) | marine metagenome | isolation source: saline water (ENVO:00002010), including
TTAGAAATCGTTAGAAAATAAGAGGAGGTATAAAACCAAAGAAACCTTGATAGAACTGTAAGACAATGTTTTAATTCACAAACAACTTAACTAAAGGATAATATAATGCAAATCAATTTAGAAACTGTATCGCATGCGATACAAACCCCATTACCGGCAGGAGCCTTAGACTTATCACCTATGGAAACCCTAGCGAAGAATGCACAACTTGTTTCTGTAACTCTACGCATGCCGTCATTCACAAAGTTGGACAGAAGCGGAAGCGCAGACTATTCCAGATCGCGCAATGCTAAAAAAGGACGGCATAAGGTCAGTAAGGTCTTGGTCGATTCTGCAGACATAGTAGCAATCAGGTCATTGGGTGGCGATGTGCGTGACATTGTGCGAGAAGCGTGCCCACCGTACTCACATGGCAAGTTTCTGTTAGAGAACGAACGCTATATTGATCTGGTAAACGAGGTCACCCCATTGTTCCGCCAGATGCAAAACCACAAGGACAACTTCTTTAGAGAGTACCCGTCGATAATGGCTAAAAGTCAGGTAGAGCTAGGTGACGATTATGACCAGAATCAGTTCCCTACACTTGCGGAGCTGGAGTACAAGATTGGTTGGGAGTTGAACGTCGAACCCATCCCGCTAGTGCAGGACTTTCGTGGGGAACTTGAGGTAGAAACACGCAAGCAGCTCGAAGATAACTATATTAGGCAGACCAATAATCGGTTACGCGATTCACTTGAAGCCGTACTGGATAACGTGCGCAAGAGTGTAACGAATGTTTCCAAACAACTTTCAGACAAGGATATCGCCCATGACCCTAACAAAAAGCGGCAATCCAAAACTACATGCAGACCATTTCATGGCACGCTTTTGGACAACGTGCTAAAGCATGTGGATATGTTGGGTATATGCAACATACACAATGACCCCGCTATCACCAACTTACAGGATGAATTGCGTGGACTGTTGGACTCGGTGAATGTACCACAGTTGAAAGCATCTGATGCGCTACGGCACACAACGAAAGACAAGGTAGACGCGATCATCCAAAACTTACCCACACTATAGAGGAGATACTACAGCAACAACTTGGGAAGGTAAGAATTACTTAACATTTTTATTAACTTTGTATCGCATGCGATACAACAACTAGGAGAACTTGTTATGAATAAGAAGCATATGATTGGAGCTGGAACTTATGATGAACTTATCGAAGATTTAGCTGATGTTGGGCACGAAGTAACACACATAATCCAAGGGGCTATGGGTTGGGGTAAATCTGCCATGTTAAATGCACTGGGAGCGTTACCACAATTTGAGGATTACATACTTATCTACGTGGATTGTACAACGAAGTCGGATAGCGGTGACTTCTTTATGATTAAGTATTCAGAAGATGGAAAGACTTTCAAAACATTACCTCACGAAGAACTTGGGTTACATTTGGGGAAGCCGGTAATCATAATGTTTGATGAAATTGGCAAGATGCCCCGCTCTGCATTTAACTCTGTATTACGTATTTTGTACGAGAAGAAGTACGGAGACATGGAGCTTCATCCTGATTCGATTGTTTTTGCAACGACTAACTTTGCAGCGGAGGGGCTAGGCGATATGTTACCGGCACATGGCCGTAACAGGGTACTTGTGCGATCACTGATTGTACCTACCAAGTTGGAGTGGTTAGGTTGGGCAATAAAGAAAGGGGTACACGAGTTTATCCTTTCCTATGCAAACCAGAATGACCACATATTCTCTTGTTTCCTTGATTGGTCGGAGGTTGGACAGCATCCCGAATGCTATGACCCACGCGCAACTGATATACCAACCGCATTCATTACAGGCCGTTCAATGGCAGAAGCAGCATCACCGCTCTTTTACACCTATGATGCGCGTATCGAGAAAGCTACACAGGGTGGGTCGATAAGCAGTAACCTTGTAAAGAAGTATCAGAGAATGTTAGGCAGCGCACTGCAAGGTGCAGTTGGGCCGGTGGCCGCTGCGGATATGATGACTTACTTTAAGCTACAAGGTGAAATTCCAACGCGAGAGCAGATTATAGCTGACCCGTTACACGCACCTATTCCTAGCAGCGGTGCAGCCAAATGCCTTCTTATCACCAGAACATTACGAGACATGGATAAGGAATTTGCAGAACCTTGGATGACGTACTTAATGCGTGAAGGGCAAGGGGAGTTTACCAAGATCGATCAGGCACTTTTTGGTATTGGTACGCGAGTAAAAGATTACCCCAAGCTACGTGTTGTATCGGGTAATAAAAAGTATCAGGAATGGGCACGAGTTAACGTTCATCTATTTGAAGAAGCTAAATAAGGAGGGTAACAATGTTTGCTTTAGACATAAATTTAACAGCAGAACAACGATTGTTTCGGGAAGTTACGCGAGTGTTAGACCACGAGCGTTACATGGCACTCGCCGGTCTAGCACAACTAGGTGAGATACGTATTGATGAGAATTGTCCAACTGCATACACAAACTTTAAAGACATTGTGTTTGGACGGAAGTTGATAGAGAGGATAACTGATGCGCAATTACGTTTTGCAATTATCCACGAGTTATACCACATGGCATATTGTCACATGGCCCAGTTCAAGTGGATGTGGGACAAACATCCTGATACAGCTAACAGAGCTTGGGATGAAGGTATTAATGGGCGCATAGTTAAGGAAAATAAAATCGATCAGTTCGCCCAGATACACCCTGACTGGCTGAATGATCCGCGTTTTGAAGATATGCACGAAGTAGAGATATGGAAAATTCTTTTCAAGGAGCAAGAAGAAAAGGAAGGGGGAGACGGAAAAGGAGGAAACGGAGAAGGTGAAGGTGAAGGTAATGGGAGTTTTGACGAGCATGACGTTGAAGCCTATGACGAGCTTTCCAAAGAAGAACAGGAAGAACATCAACGTGAAGTAGAAGAAGCACTACGTCAGGGTTTATTAGCTGCTAAGAAATCGGGACATCCCTCTAACCTAGACTTGGAAGAACTTATTGAGATAACAATTCCGTGGGAAGACATTGTTCAGGAATGGATGACAACTACTTGTGCCGGTGGAGAAGATGGAACATTCCGAATCCCTAATCGGCAATACCTACCGATGGATATCATTAGGCCAAGTCGTATCCAAGATAAGCTAAACGATCTGATTATAGCTATAGATATGTCTGGCAGTGTGGGTAAGAAAGAACGAACCGAGTTTCTTTCTATAACACGTAACGTCATTGAAACACTAAGCATTACCAATATCCACATACTGTATTGGGACACAGAAGTTCGATCACACGAAACTTATGGCGAGACAGCAATACCGTTATCTGAACTTCTTAACACAACAAAACCTAAAGGGGGCGGCGGAACGGATGTAACGTGTGTTGCTAACTATGTGAAAGACAAGCGCATAGAAGCCGAAGGTATTATTGTGTTAACTGATGGGTACATTTGGGGTAATGATTGGGGTACGTGGGATGCTCCGGTGCTTTGGGCAATCTTAAATAACAAGGGTGCGCAACCAACTGTCGGTAAGAAAGTAAACGTTACAATTAACTAGGAGAACAACAATGACAATAGAAGAACTGATTGAAGAACTACAAGAAGCTATAGCGAAGGGGTACAAACCTGATACCCGTATCTGCGTGGACACTATGCCTGATGTGACTGAGGAAGAAACTTATTGGGGTATAAGCCTAGACACAGATAGCAGCGGGTATCCCGACAAAGATCAATGGAAAATCGCAATCAACGTATGGCCGTACACCCATGAGGCACAGGTGCAACTAGAGGGCTTGATAACAGAGAGTTTGGAGAAAGCGGAGAGAGCTATGGCTGGAAAGGTCTTCGATTTTGAAACAGGTGACTTTGTGGATAAGGAGAACAACAATGACAATAGAAGAACTGATTAAAGAACTACAAGAAGCCATAAAAGAGGGTTACCCGCCGGACATTGGTATTGATGCAGATGTGTTTGATGCTGGCGGTTGGTATACCTGCACCAACATTGAGTTAGCCGCAGCCCCTGTGCTTTTGCCAATTTCCTATTTGGCCATAAATATTTACTCCAACAGAAACTTGCCATCAACTAGGAGAACGAGAATAACAATTCAAGAACTAATTAACCAACTGCAAGAAGCCATAAAAGAAGGCTATCCTCCGGATACTGATATTCATGCAGATATATTTGATGATCCACGTGGTGGTGGTTGGTATACCCGTACCAATATTGAGTTAGACGCAGACCCTAGTTACCTCCCAATCCCTTATTTAGCACTGAATATTTATGAGAATGAGGAGAACAACAATGAGTGAAGCAAGACCAGAACTAGAAAGAGCGAAGGTGGAGGACTAAACATGTTTTACAAATACACACACCCGTTTGGGTCACAGTATGAAGTAGCGGAAGGGTTAAATGAAGACACCGAGACACCCTTTTATAACTTTTGTGTAAGAAATAAGGAGGATTTAATTTACTTTAATCCTTACAACTACCCTACTTGGATGGGTGAAGGTAGCGATGCTTTCAGCAGCACCGCCGGTAGCACTGATCCTCTGGCACTCGCATATGCGAGGGGAGCTGGGCAAGTATTAAAAGAAGTTATGGAGGAATTTGAGAAACGTTCTCCTTGGGGAAATATAACTGTTACCCCAATAAGGCTTAGGCACTATAAGAGCTTGATATTGACTCAAAAGAGACTGGAAGGAGTGTACCCAGATGCTATGGGGATTCGCTTGAGAGGGGATTTCTTATTCAGAGCTATTGTTTATGTTTCTTATGTACCAAATCAGTTTGGAGACGAGACACCACGTTACTTTGTGTGTTCCCCTTTTATCTATAAGGGTAGAAGGAATAGTGAGGCGCGTACACCTATGCACCTCACAGAACGTTTATCCACTCGAACTAATAGTCTGAACAAAGCAATTAACTTGGTAATGAGTTTCCCTACAGTTACCTTTAATGCGGCAGTAGTAGGTTTTGGTGATACATTTATGGGGGACGTAGACCGCGTTAGAACACAAGACCAAATGAAGTTAGCCAAAACTATAGATAACTATTTGCGCCAACCTATGCAGTTTGATGCAGATGAGGACGAGGGTTTCGATAATGCACTTGCAGTAGCATTACATATAGCAAGAAGTGTACAAGAACCACAAGAATCACGAGAACTGGCATCACATAGTGACCAAGCAGTGAAGCTACCGGAAAAATTTATTGAGGCATCAAAAGAATTTTTAATGACCCTAGCGGAAAAACAAGCTAACGCAGATGAAACTAATGCTATGCACAATGTGTTTGTTATGCAACGGGGGGAGGGGAGTAATATCCAATGTTTTATGTGCAAACCTATTCTTAATCTCGATGACAAATGGAGGCAAGGAAATATTTTTGTATCAGCAAAAAATGAGTATGAAACTGCTAACGAATTACCGGAGACGATCAAAGGTAAACTTGCAGCACTTCAAATCAATAAGGATAGCTTAGTGAGGAAACATTACGACGATTATTCGTATTTACCGAGCGTTGGTGCACTTTATTCTGACCCCCGTTTAGATAGAGACAAGTTTATAAATGTATTCGGAGGGTCTTTAGCAGTTGTTTTCCTAAACCCCAGTGAAGCTACGGAGATTTTCTCTAGTGATAGATGATGCTTTTAGGATAGAGGTCTTTGTAGACAAGGAAGGAATTGTACATGACGAGGTCTTTATAGACAAAGTAGGTAGCGACACTAGCAAGTGGGATTACCTACTAACGCTTAGCCCTTGTTCTGTAAACAAGTTGCCTAAATGGTTACGAAGAAAATTAGCGGTACTAAAAATGCGTAGTTATGATCCCCCGACTGAGGATATACCTGAGATTGGGAGACGTATGAGTAAGTACTTGTTTTGGGTGTACGTTAAGGAAGGAGATACGGATGGCGATAACGCCAGAGAAGAAGGTTAAGCAAAAAGTAGTAGAGCAACTAAAAGAAATACCTGATGCGTATTATTTTTTCCCCGCAACAGGTGGATACGGTAGGTCAGGTGTCCCAGATATTATTGTTTGTTACAACGGAATGTTTTACGGCATAGAATGTAAAGCAGGGAAGAACCAACCCACAGCACTCCAGTTAAGAGAATTGGAGAACATAAATGAAGCAGGGGGTGTTGCGTGGGTAGTCAACGAAGATAACGTAGATTCTGTGAAAGAAGTTTTAGAAACTAGGGAGCATGATGGGCCACGCAGGAAGTCGTGGCAGCAACTAATACTTGATTTTGATGGTTAGAATTTTGCATGGGATAGGGTCTTATTCATTTCTACCTATCCCCGACCTCAGTGGGCGGTGGGTCGATTTAAAAAACACCCACAGTATACAACGAAGTTACTACGGCTTTGGTGCCTCTCTGCACGGAGTCCTCCTAAACTTTGTGTGTATACCGGATAAGCCACGCTACGGTTAGTCATGGGGAAGGCAACACTGACTCCGATTAGGGGGAGTACTTGTTGTTGGGAGTGTTGTTCCTAGGTAATGAGCTTGCTCCCTTTCCTCCATGCAAACTTGTTTAAAGGAGAAAGATATGAGTTCAAAAACACAAAAAGATTTAGGAGATTTTTTAGGGATACTCGCTGACGATGTTGGGACAAAAGAGTTTGTAGAAGAGTATCAATTCTTAGAAAGGCAAGTTGCAAGAGCATTACACGATGGCATTGAGGGGGATACTGATGTCAGGCTGGTTCAGTTTGTACTCTTAGCTAAAGTTATTCATATAGCTATAGGTATGGGAGTAGACCTAGAAGCATTCATAAAAGTAGTAGAGGCTACATGGCTTGTTTCAAAGGTAGCAGAAGACTTGGGTAAACCGCCATCCGATGAGGTAATACACTAATGATAGGTGAAATGTTTTATGTAGATATAGACGGAGAGAAGTGGCAGTACGAACTAAATACTGATCCCCCACAGGCCATATACTGGGATACCTATAAGGTAAAAATAAACGACATTAAGATCGTAACTAAATGCTCACCAGAAGATCGTAAAAGATTGAAGCGTGAGATTCTTAAAGACATAAAGGAGAACGAAGATGAATAGGAAATACGATTGGTGGGATTTACCGGATGACCCTAACCGCGTAGGGGACGAGGACTACCGCCCTACAACACACAGATATGAACCCAATGAGGACGAAGAGTACGAAAGGGAGCGAGAGAGAAATGATAGAGATAACAATCAAGGTAAGTGACCAAGACATAGAGGAACTTATGGCTCTAGGTAAACGTCTTGTGGAGGCCGTAGACAAATTAGAAGAACTAACAACAGAGGAGGACGATGATGAATAAAGAAGAACTCCAAAAACTGTGGGATCGAAGGCTACTCGAAGGGTGGTACAACGAGTGGAGTATGGGGCGCGTACAAGCGAATGTTTATAGAGAGGCCAAAGGTTTAAGTTCAGATACTTATGTTGATTGGGGTAAAGTAGATGAGTTTTTTCAGAATAGTGGTCTCAAACGACACCAAAAAACGTTTGGACCGCTACCTACGCGAGCATTTGTTGAGAGTATGTCATCCAATCTTAGTGGTTGCCTTTGGTCAGGGAAGCATAGCGAAGATGAAATATTAGGAGCCATTGATAATTTCAAATGGAATAGCCCAAGTGTCGCTGCACTCAATAAACACCACAATCGAAAATCAAGTAGAAAGAATTACAACAAAAAGAAAAAACAAGGAGAAAGAGTAGTTGAGGCTAGGAGTTTGGATAAGAGACATGACTGGAACACTGTTAAATGAGGAGTGCCATATATAAGAACCTAAAGCGGAGCTGTCAATGTGGGGCAGAGATGCACGAAGTACTGGGTTACTTTGATTCCCCCCAAGAAACTGAACCAAAAGTTTTTCGTAAGGGATGGTACTGCACCGGATGTAAACTGTTTGATAAAGCTATACTTAGAGAAAGAACTGTAGAGGAGAACGAAGATGAGTGAAGTAAATCCCAAAGGTGGAAAGTTACTCAGAGCAACGGATATCACTCTCCCAGAAGAGCGATTAAACATTGAAATAGACAAGGTAATCAAGATGTTTCCGAGCTGCACTAGGGAGCAAGCTCATATAGTTGTTAGTAAAGAAATAGCAGCCAGCGAAGTTTATATGAATAACATTTACCAAGTTAAAGTTTATCGAGGTAGTGCGGCTGATGAATTAGTTCAAATTGAAAACCTTAAAGGCAGATGTACTTGGCTTTCGTTTAAGCGTAGAGACAAGCGACCAGTTAATAATTGGCAAGATATGCAGACGATGAAAAATCGACTTGTAGGTTGTGAGTGTGATGCGCTCCAGATATTTCCCGCTGAGAGCAGGATGATCAATACTGCCAATCAGTATCACTTAATTGTCTTCCCAGAAGATTATCGTTTGCCATTTGGGTGGCATGGAGATAGAGCAGTAGTAACGGAAAATAGTGAAAACAATGCAGGATCGACTCAATCTTTTAGAGGAGAACGATGATGATGATTAAGAAAGTTAGTGACGATTTTTACCGACTGGAATTGCGGATGAAAGACGATAGGCTTTTGTGGTACGGTTCGTCGAGGACAGATGTGAAAGGGAAGTATCATCAATGGATGCAGGAGATTAAATATGGGAAAGAGCGTAACACATCAGTTACCCCCACTAGAGCTGTTAAAGAGATTGCGCACTTAGAATGAGGATAAAAACATGTATGAATACAACTGTATCATCCGATCAATCACTGATGGGGATGGGCTGAGAGTTGACATTGATCTGGGTTTTGGCGTGGTGCTGCGTGGTAGTTCTGGTCGCGGCGTTAACATTCGCCTTTATGGAATTGACGCACCTGAGTCGAGAACTCGAAACAAACAGGAGAAAGCACATGGCCTACTCGCCAAAAAATACTTACAAGACAACCTCAAAGTCGGAGAGAGATATATCCTCAGAACGAAGGAAAGAGGCAAGTTTGGGCGATGGCTGGGCGAGATCAAGACGAGAAAAGGACTTATTACGAAGCTCCTTGTTAAAGAAAAGCTGGCTGTTGCGTATGAAGGGCAAAATAAAAAAGATATTAAAGCGGCTCACGAAGCCAACCGACAAGAACTAATTAAATTAGGATTGCTGTAGTGGACATAATAACAATAGACTTTGAAACTTATTACAGTAAAGACTTTGGTTTTAGAAAACAAACGACTGAGCAGTATGTGCGTAACCCCGACTTTGAAGTGATAGGGGTGGGAGTAAAAGTTAACGATGGGAAAACCAAATGGTTAAGCGGAGAGTTTAATGACCTCAAAACTTATTTACACGATAACTATGCTTGGGAAGACTGTGGGGTATTGGCTCATAATACTTTGTTTGATGGTGCTATACTTCATTGGCTTTTTGGTATTCGCCCTCGCGTTTACTTTGACACTCTTAGTATGGCTAGGGCTATTCATGGTGTGGACGCTAGTGGCTCTCTCAAAAAACTTGCAGAAATGTATGGCATCGGGCAAAAAGGAACCGAAGTACTCAGTGCAGAAGGTAAACGGCGTAACGATTTTAGTGAAAAAGAATTAGATAAGTACGGCGATTACTGTGTTAATGATGTTGAACTAACATATAAATTGTTTGACATCTTTATGACCAAACGATATTTCCCGCATAAAGAACTTAAAGTAATAGACATGACGCTACGCATGTTTATTGAACCTATCCTAGAGTTAGACGTAAACAAACTAGACGACCACCTCGATAGCCTTAAAGCACAAAAGGACAAACTTCTTTCGGAGAGTGGTGTTGAATTAGAAAACCTTATGTCTAATAACAAGTTTGCAGACTTGTTAAGAGGTATGGGTGTAGAACCTCCGATGAAAATTAGTACACGCACTGGCAAAGAAACCTATGCGTTTGCCAAAACTGATGAGGGGCTTAAAGCACTTCAAGAACATGAAGATATAAACGTACAGACACTTGTTGCAGCTAGACTTGGCCTAAAAGGTACGCTTGAAGAAACAAGGACAGAACGCTTTTTAGACATAGCAACCCGTGGCAAACAAATGCCGGTTCCTATCAAATACTACGCAGCACATACAGGGCGTTGGGGCGGCTACGACAAGGTAAACCTACAAAACCTACCGTCTAAAGGTCCGAACGCGAAGATATTGAAGTCATGTATTTGCGCTCCCGAAGGCTATACCTTAATCGAAGCCGACTCTGCCCAGATAGAGGCACGAGTGTTGGCTTGGTTATCAGAACAACAGGATTTAGTACAAGCATTTGAACGAGACGAAGATGTTTACAAGATAATGGCTAGTACCATATACGCCGTCCCCGTAGAAAAAGTCTCGAAAGATCAACGGTTTATAGGTAAGACTACAATCCTTGGCGCAGGGTATGGGATGGGGGCGGTACGCTTTAGGGAACAACTAAAGGCTTTTGGAGTAGAGGTTAGCGAAGAGGAATGCCGAAGGATTATCCAAGTGTACAGAACCGCCAATAGTAGGATAACCAAGCTGTGGTACAACGCTAATAATACTTTAGAGAGTATGTACCAAAACAAAATGTTTACATTAGGTAAGGAAGGAGTGCTGAAACTTCTACCAAAAGAGAACGCTATTAAACTCCCATCAGGTCTTGCGATGTACTACAACAAGTTACGCACAGAGACAGATGACACTGGTAGGACACAGTTTTCTTACAAAACCAGATTAGGCTACAGCAAAATCTATGGGGGAAAAGTAATAGAAAATGTGTGCCAAGCGATAGCGCGTTGTGTAATGGCAGAACAGATGCTGAAAATACAGAAGCGATACAGGGTTTTACTAACAGTACATGACTCTGTGATATGCTGTGTACCTGATGAACAAGTTACTGAGGCTGCGACTTATGTGGCTGAATGTATGGCTTATGTTCCTGACTGGGCAACGGGGCTACCCGTGCGTGGGGATGTAGAAGTTGGGAAGAACTACGGAGAGTGTGTCGAATGGGTACAAAAACAGCATGGTCTTTCAGCAGTATAAAGACGTTTGAACAATGCCCAAAAAAGTATTACCACTTAAAAGTTATAAAGGATTACGAGGAAGATTTCAGTACTGATGCAATCCTTTATGGGAATGAGTTTCACAAAGCTGCGGAAGAATACGTAGATGGGACAGTGGGAGCATTAGACCCACGTTTTGATTATGCACAAGATACTTTAGACAAACTAATAGGGATGTCTGGAGATAAGTTATGTGAATACCGCATGGGGCTTACATCCAATTTAGAGCCATGTGAGTTCTTTGCGAAAGATGCGTGGTACAGAGGTGTTGCTGACTTAATTGTTTTAGATGAAGACAACGGAATAGCTAAAGTCTTTGATTATAAAACTGGGAAGTCTGCTAAATACGCAGACAAAGGCCAACTAGAACTTATGGCTCTGTGTGTATTTAAACATTTCCCAAAGGTGCATACAGTTAAAGCGGGTTTACTATTTGTTGTATGTAATAAACTAATTAAGGAGACATATACAAAAGATGACGAGCCTAGATTATGGAAAAAATGGCTAACAAATTACGGCCTTTTAGAGAAAACTTTTGAAACGGATGTGTGGAACCCGCGCCCTACTGGATTGTGTAAGGCGCATTGTATTATACTAGAGTGTCCTCATAACGGGAGGCGATAAATGAGTGAACAAAAGGTTAGGGGTATACCTCACTGGCGTAAGTTTAAAGAAGCGGCAAACGCATTGGAAAAATTCGGTGCAGAGTTCCCACCTTCATTTCCTCATGCTAAAGACGCTCTGAAAATGAATTCTATACTTATAAAAAATTGTCCAAAATTTTATGTGCCTCAAATTAACGAAGTACTTAACGTTGGTAAAAAGAAAAAAGACTATATAGTGTTTGAAGACGATGAACTTATTAATTTGCCTTACCCCGTAACGATATTGTTAAGTGAGTCATGGTTACGTACTACACCCAGAGAAGAAGGCGCTCTCCATAACAGTTGGAAGATTTCTGTTTTTAGTCAACCAAAACAAAATGGTCATATAGTGTGTACAAGTGCAGTGTACGACCCTGATCCTAAAGTATGGGTATGTATGCCTATAACAATAGAGTTAGCCAAAGCCCCATTGCCAGCCGAAAAGGGGGTTGGTTATGGGTTGGGATGTAGGTATTACGGCGATCCTGCTACGCAAGAATTGCTAAAGCAAATGAAAGATACGGGTCTGTCTGAAGAAGAAGGCTTGCGTGATTTTGACGAAGACGTTGCCGCTTTAATGTCTCTGATAAAATTATTATCTGTACAAGGGATGGAAAAAGTTAAAGTAAGTTTACCTGACAAGTTGGCAAAAAAACACGCTAAACACAGTAATGATACTTCTGATTATTCTTACCATGTTCTTAAAATAGGTGGGGACATTTGGGATAGCCCCTATGTACTAGAGTCAACTAACGGTAGTGGTAAGCGTAGTCATTTACGGCGTGGACACATACGGCGGCTTGCACACAAGAATGTATGGGTACGTGCTTCTTTTGTACAAGGTAGCAAAGAAGGTTTTGTAGAGAAAGAATATCATGTAACTTAAATGTTTTCATAACGGGAGAAGATGATGCCTTATAAAAACAAACCACGACCTTACAAAAAAGAATACCGCCAGCAGAAGGAGCGGGGTGAACATGCTGATCGTATGGAAAGACAACGTGCACGCCGTGCCGTAGATAAAACCGGAGCAGACAAAAATAAAAATGGCAAAGCCGATAAGCGCGAAGGCAAAGATGTTAGTCATAAAAAAGCTCTGAGTAAAGGTGGTAAGAACTCTCATGGAACTAAAATAGAAAGTAAGTCACGCAACCGATCCTTCAAAAGAAATTCTAGTGGGCGATTAGTTTCAGAAACAAGTAAGCGTGAGAGTAAAAAGAAAACTAAGAAGTAGACCGGAGAATGATGCAAGTAATAGATAATAAGGGGTTACGCCTCAAAGTACGTGACCCCCAAAGAATTACCGCCGCTATCCCCACAAGCCGTATAATTGGCACTAATGAAGTCTTAGTTAAGTGGGGGATAGACGAAGCTAAGGTATTACGTAACCTAAACATTAAGAATGTACCTTCCCCCATATTAGGTAAATACGAATGGACTGGCCGACATAAACCATTCGCACACCAAAAAACTACTTCTGCTTTTCTTACGATGAACTCCAAAGCCTTTTGTTTTAACGAACAAGGTACGGGTAAAACCGCGTCTGCCATTTGGGCTGCGGATTTCTTAATGAAAGAAGGGGTTATTAACAAAGTCTTGGTTATATGCCCATTGTCAATTATGGATTCAGCATGGAGAGCTGACTTGTTTAAATTTGCTATGCACCGTAGTGTAGATATAGCGCATGGCTCACGAGACAAACGGCGTAAGATTATTACAGGCGATTCAGATTTCGTGATAATAAATTACGATGGTGTAGAAATAGTCGAAGAGCATGTAAAAATGGCTAACTACGATTTAATAATTGTAGACGAGGCTACCCACTACAAAAACGCAAATTCAAAACGGTGGAAAGTACTTCACAGGATTGTAGAACCTGACACTTGGGTGTGGATGATGACAGGTACTCCGGCTGCGCAATCTCCGTTGGACGCTTTCGGATTAGCCAAACTAATCAACCCTTTAGCAGTACCGCGTTCATTTTCCGCTTTTCGGGAGATGGTTATGTATCGTGTCACTCAATTCAAATGGGTTCCAAAAGACAACGCTACTATTAAAGTGCATGGAGCCTTACAGCCTGCCGTTCGCTATACCAAAGCGCAATGTCTTGATCTTCCTGATATGACATACACCAAGCGAGAGATAGAGTTAACCCCACAGCAAAACAAATACTACAAAGCTATCCGAACTCACATGTTGACGATAGCAGCGGGAGAACAAGTTACAGCGGTAAATGCAGCCGTAACCATGAACAAACTCCTACAGATTTCTTGTGGTGCAGTCTATACCGATAGTGGAGAGACAGTAGAGTTTGATATTAAAAACCGTTACAAGGTACTAAGAGAAGTTATTGATGAGACTGAGCAAAAAGTACTTATCTTTGTCCCTTTTAAACATGTAATTGACATACTGTCTGAGAAACTTGTTAAGGACAAAATCACTAATGGGGTAATCCGAGGCGACGTTAGCGTCTCCAAACGCACGGAACTGTTTCGTAATTTTCAGGAGTCAGACACTCCCAGAGTCCTCATAATCCAACCGCAAGCTGCCGCACATGGGGTGACTCTTACAGCAGCAAATACTATTGTGTGGTGGGGGCCAGTAGCCTCTTTGGAAACTTATGCACAAGCTAATGCGCGTGTGCACCGATCAGGGCAAAAGCATCCTTGTACAGTTATACAACTACAAGGGTCTCCTGTGGAAAAAAGAGTATATAAACTACTTGACCAAAGAATAGATGTACACACAAAAATAATAGATTTATATAATGAAATACTTGAAATATAAAAAAAGTACATTTATACTCGCCATCCTGTATTAGAATATAAAACATAAAGGAGAACAACGATGCCCTCTACTGAAGCCGAAGCTGTTGGTTTGGATAGAATTGTGAACGCTTGCGTTAAGCTACGGGATAGAAAAACTGAACTTACTAATGAGCTAAACGCTCAAATTAGTGGGATTGACGATAAGCTCATCTACCTCAAAAAAATACTTAACGACCATTGCGAAGCCACTGGAGCTGAATCCGTCCGTACTTCTAAAGGTACTTTCTTTCGATCTGTTAAGACTAAATACTGGACTTCTGATTGGGAAAGTATGAACAGATTTATTATGGAAACCGGCTCAATAGACCTGTTAGAGAAACGCATCCACCAATCTAATATGCGCACTTATTTGGAAGAGAATCCTGACAAGTTGCCTATGGGTCTAAATGCAGATAGCGAATACACCATCACCGTAAGGAGAAAAAAATAGTGACACAGTATGTTACGTTAGAAGAACTAGCCAGTCATGTAGGTGTCAAAATATCTACAGTACGGCAATGGGTAAAGCGTGGGTTCATACCGCGAGATACCTATATTAAGGCAGGTAATACTTATCGTTTTTGTTTAGATGATGTCGTTGCAGCTTTGCGTAACGAGGAAGCAACGGAAGAAAAGCCTACAGAAGAAGCACCTACGGAAATCGAGTCTATGTTGGAGACAGCCCCGATTCTGGAAGTGGATAAGCTTAACCAAACAATAGCTGAATTTGATGATGATATATAGAGAGAGTGTAATGTCATCAGATAAAGTACCTAGTAATTACCAGAACTTATTTTCTAAGTTGGAGTCTAAAGCTCCATCGTCTGACACTTACCGGTTAAGTATTCGAGAGGGTTCTTTTCGTAAGCTCTTGAATGGTAAGGAGGTTGCCAAATTAGAAGAGAAATCATTGGAAGCGGTGATAATAAAAGCTGCACGTATGTCCAGAATTTATTATGCTGAAGAATTTGTAGCAGATAAACGTAACGCTCCTGTTTGTTGGTCTATTGATTCTACTACCGGCAGACCTTCCGAAGATGTTTCTAATAAAGGTAGGCAAAATGCTACGTGTTTTGATTGTAAGCAGAACATAAAAGGTTCGGGTCAAGGCACATCTCGCGCATGCCGTTTTCGCCAACGTATGGCTATCATGCTAGTTGAAGATGGGCAATTAGTTTCTGATAAACTCTATCAGCTTGATCTTCCATCAACGAGTATTTTTGGTAAGGACCAAAAGAAGATGTCAATACAAGCGTTTGCAAAGTATCTAAATGTAAACAAAACTCCAATGGCTTCTGTACTGACAGAGATAAAATTTGACCCTGATTCATCATTGCCTAAACTTTGTTTTAAGCCATTGCGCCCATTAGAAGAATCAGAACTCCTTATTGCACTACATGCTCAAAAAGACCCAGACACACAAGAGTTAGTGAAGATTAATTTTAATTCTAGTATAACTTCACATGACTATACGTTTGACGTAGATAACGTGTTTGACGTAGTTTCGGGCGAAGGAGTGTACATACATAACAAATAAGAACTACCTAAGACCAAGGCTATCTCCATAGCCTATGTTGCTGATTTGCCAGAGTCAGTGGTCGAAAATCTGGCACTCACTTAGTTTTATAACTAATGCAACTATAACCTTTATATTGAGAGCGATTGACTTATGAGTAATCAAACTTGTTATATTAAAAACGTGGAAGCCTTATACCCACGTTTAGATAAACCTTACCACTACTCTAGTACTGGTGGTAAAAACGGCAAAGGCGGTACAGTCCCATGCGACCATTTAGTTGAAGGTGCAGCCTATACTGTTAGCTTTAAGATGAACAAAGAACAGGCAAAAGAATTGCTTATTCAGATGAAAAATGCCTATGACGAAGGGCGCGAAGACTCATGGCCTGAGTTTAAAAACCCTCTTAAGAAAGAGTCAGAGGATGCCTTTATTGGTAAGGCTAACATTAAAGCAGCCTATCAAGGTCAAATTGTTAAGCCCCCTAAACATTTCGATGCAGCTAATCAGCCTTTAGAAGAAGGCTTTCAATTAACTACAAACAGTAAGATAAACTTATTTGTAGAGTTGTATCCTTACAATTCTCCTAATGCGCATGGAATTACTTTACGTATACGTGCTGTACAGGTATTAAAATTGGAAGAGTTTGTTTCACCTTCTCCTTTTGAAGCAGAAGAAGGGTTTACCAAGGAAAATGATTCTCCTAAAGCCGATGATGTTGATGATGTATTTGCTGAGTTAGACGCTCCTGTAGAAACAACAGAAGAAGCTACTGTTGAGCCAAAAGTTAGGGAGAATAAGAAGGCCAACACACCACCGTCAGATAGCGATTTATCTTCAATGCTTGATGAATTTGATGACTAACTTTTTCATGTTTAATAAAAAGCGTCTTTCGGGGCGCTTTCTCTCTACGATATGTGTACTTTATGGATACTCAACAGTTTTTAGATACTGTTTTAGGAGATAAAGGTTTTTATTGCACAGTTAGTATAAAAGAAATAGTCGGTAACACTGGGGATTTAGAAAAGAAAGTAAGAGAACAATTTACAGAAACGACAAAAGATACTCTTGCCAACATACAAGATTTTGCCAAAAAGGATAGTGACGTTTACGTAGCCCTTGCTACATTTAAAACAGAAAAACGAGCAAAAACTAATATACAACAACTGAAAACCCTATTTCTTGATATAGACTGTGGTGAAAAGAAAGACTACCCAACTAAAACAGAAGCACGAACAGCGTTAAAAGAATTTTACAAACGTCATCAATTACCTGCTCCTTCAATTCTTGTAGACTCAGGGAGAGGTTGGCATGTCTATTGGGTTTTAGATAAGCCATACCCTATAGAAGAATGGCAACCGGTTGCAGAAAAGCTAAAGCTTGCTTGTTCTCAATTTGGTCTACATATAGACAAACAAGTTACAGCAGATGCTGCACGTATTCTACGTGTCCCTAACACCTTTAATCATAAGACTTCCCCACCTTTAAGCTGCACTGTGCATAGTAATAATGCCGGTGTAACAAGTTTAGAAGAGTTTTCTTCCAAGCTCCCCGAAGATTTGATACCAGTTCTCACTGACAAAGAATACTCACAAGAAGATCAGGAAGATATACAGAACCTTATTGGCAACACTTACGTTAAGCGTTTTGGCTTGTTGCTAGAAAGAACAATGCAAGGAGCAGGGTGTGCTCAAATCGATAGGGCAGTTAACGCGCCAAATGATTTAAGTTATGCAACGTGGACTCATGTTATATCCATCGCCAAATTTTGTGATATAGACGAAAGCCTCGCAAGAGGTATGGAAAACGTACATGCTATTTCTAGTAGCTACCACAAGTACACAGAACACCAAACTAATTCTGTAGCCAAGTCTATCCAAGCTCCTCATGGTTGCCAACGTTTTGAAGAAGATTATCCAGAAGCTTGTGAAGGATGTCCCCATAAAGAAAACCCTAATTTTAAAACACCAATATCATTAGCAGTACAAGCCAATGAAGCTTCCGAAGAAGATCATATAGTAAGCATTCCAGAGAATAGCGAAGCTATTTTTGATGACGATGAATCAGACAGAGGTGAAATAAAGACACCTAAATACCCACGCCCTTACTTCCGGTTTAAAGAGGGAGGCATAGGTATTAGAACTACAACAAATGGGGATATAGAAGAAAAACAAATTTTAGGGACTGATCTTTACATTATAAGAAAACTAAGAGATAGAACATCAGGTACTGCTTTTATCTTTAGGCATCATACTAAACGGGAAGGTATTCGTGATTTTATGATCCCACTACAGAAACTTGTTGGAGCAGAAAGCTTTAAAGTAGAGATGGCTAAGAAAGGTGTTTTTACTATGCAGTTTAATGCACTAAAGTCTTATATAGGTAAATGTATAGAAGCTGCTGAACTAATGGAAGAGCATACTGTAGCAGATCAGTTTGGATGGACACACGATAACAAGTCATTCATCTTAGGTGATAGGGAGATATTTTCAGACAGTGTAAAACCTAATTACCCTAGCACTATCACAGAGCATTACTTCCCACATTTTTATAAAAACGGTAGTCTCGAAGAATGGAAAAAGATACCACGGTTCTTTGATAAGTCAGGATTTGAACCACATCAATACATGTTTGCTTTATCTTTTGCAGCCCCTCTTATGGTGTTTGCTCCAAAAATAGCAGGAAGCATATACCACTTAAAAAGCCTTGAATCAGGATTTGGTAAATCTACAGGGCAGTTTGCAGGTGCTTCTGTATGGGGCGATCCTACTTTAGTTGTACAAAAAGGGGATGATACCTTTGCGTCTGTATGGAAAGTTACAGAAACATATAAAAATATTGTTGTCTATTTAGATGAGCTATCTAACAAGGATGGAAAAGAGTTAAGTAATTTTGCTTACGCTGTAAGTGGCGGCATGCAAAGGAATCGTCTAAGGGGTAACAGTGGGGAAACTGTGGAGCGTTACAGAGGAAAACCGTGGCGTACACTCGTACCTACAAGTGGCAACATAAGTATATTAGAAACGATTTCGGCAGAGTTTAGGACACACCCAAAAGGAGAAGCGCAACGGGTACTTGAAGCAGAAACGATGGTTAAACTAAAAGAGGACGCTGAAACTACTAAGGAAGGTATTGAGCTTAATCATTTGTTAGAAAATAACTATGGTTGGGCAGGTGAAATTTACATAAAGAAGGTTGTGAAGCATAAAGAAGTTGCAGAAAAAGCGTTACTCGTTTACATCAACAGGCTTATAGAGCGCACGGGACTAACTGCGCAAAACCGTTATTGGCTATGGCAAGCTGCCGGTGCATTAGCGGGTCTTAGTATTGCGGGCCGGTTAGGTTTACATGAACTTAACATAACTAATTTAGAAGACTGGATTTGCTCACAACTAAGAACTGCTCGTAATGAAACAATGGCAATGGCAGTAGACATTGAAGACGTTATTGCACAGTACTTAGCCGACAATAACCGTAGCATACTTAGGATAGATAGCGGGAATACCAATATAGAAGACCCTGAACTTGAGGTATTTCTTGCCGCTGATGAAAAACCTATGTACAAGTTTGTCGCTAGGGTAGAGTCAAACACCAACACCCTCTATTTACTACCTGCTCCTTTTAAACGTTGGTGCACACTCCGCAAACTAGACTACGGTTCTTTACGTCGTATGATAATGGATAGGCTAGGTGGGGTTTCTATGAAGTATCGACTAAGCACTGGGGTGAAAACACTTAACCTACCCCCTACTTATGTAATTAGATTAAAGTGGAGTGAAGAAAGACAAGGGGACACGGAAGAAACCCCCACGGTGTAAGGGCATTGGATTGTTACACATATTATATCGTGGTACAGTGCCCGTGCATCGTTCTCGTAGAGAGACATTTTGCCCCCCTTGTGGGGGCATTTTTTATGGAAATTAGGGGATGGTAAGGGTAGGGGTACTCTGTTAAAAGCTCTTAGATCGCCTCTGGTGAAGCCGTTTTTTACAAAGGCTATATAAAAAAGTCACTTTCTCCTGTTTCTTCCAATCTTTTACGTAAAACACTTTCTATCCTACGCCGACTAATAGTTATCCCTCCTAGTTGGCGTGCTATCTGACTGGTTACTTTATGTTGCCGTAATGATCTGGCTTTAGTCTCCCCAGTAATCCTGACTTCAGGGTTACGTTGGTTAAACTTATTTATATCCTTATCCACATCACGTACCCCTTCAAAGTCGCCGGTTCTATAAGCCACGTATCTCTGCCTAAGAAGTCTGGTACGTTTTTCGTTAATGTTGCGGTCTATCCGTTTATCACGCGCATTTAATTCCAGTTGTTTAGTGTATCCTGCTGGAGCAAACCCAAAAAACTGCCCCATAAGAGACGCTGCTGACATATCTTCTACAATAGGATCACCACGTAATGTGGTAGCATCTTCAGTTGCATAACGGATACTTTTAAGTGGGCTAGAAAAACCAGCAGGTAAGAAACCTTCTACACCACGCCGGTATTCACCATCCATCATTAGATTTAAACTACGATCCATTCTGTTCGCAATACCAAAGAGTGGGCCACCTCCCAATTCCATAAGGTAAGCAAGCGTGCTTTCATATTCTTTATTAGGCAATGTTCTAAATAAAAGGTTGGTCATACCGATACGCGGAGCAACGTCCAGACCAAATAACTCATTAAGTGCTCCAGAGTACGGCCCTTCCCCAATGTAAGATGCAACTAAACTATCAAAATCATCGTCTTCATCGTCTAAGAAAAACAGGTTTGCCACTCCAGCAATAATTCCATATAGGGGTAATCCTTGTGCCCCAGCCAGCAGTCCCGACATACCGAATAACCCAGCCAGTTGCTTTTTGGCATCTTTGGTTTGGTCTGCATCGTAGTTACCTATATTTAAAGCTTGTCTTGCCATCTTCATTTGAAGGTAGGCCATTGACACACCGAAACGTTTGTACATAAGAAGCACACTAGCGATATTACCTTGTGCTATTGTTGGAGCTGTTTCGATTAACGCACCACTATTGGTATGTTCTACGTCAAGTAGTACGTCAGCTATTATCTTTTTTTGTTGCTCTTCTGTTACAGGACTGCCTTCATTGGCTTTTTTCTGCTCCTCCATTGCTAATTCGTAAGCAGCCATCGCGGTAACTTGACGATTAAAACGCTCACCTTGGTGAAACAAAAACCCCGATATGGCATTTACTCTGGACTGCGCTCTTTCAAAATCTGTACCCGTAGGATTTTCAAGGTCTAACATGTCGCCAATAGTAGAAGCATTAGCTGCACCTCTGGAAACAAGTTCTTCTATTAATGGCTTAAGCTCCCGGTATTCTTCCGGTAAACTTTCTGGGTCAAGGTTAGCTAACGACGGGCCATCAAATACAGTTAGCATGTCTTTTGCTATCGTGTCGGCTTCTTCCTGAGACCTGCCTTCTGCTAACGCTTTCTGCCTCGCTTCTTCTGCACTATTCAAGGCATCTGCATTAAACTCTTCAAATGGCTGTAGTCTGCGCCGCATTCCAGTGCCAAGATAAAGTTTTCCAGCTTTCATCATTGCTTTAAAAGCAGGGCCATACCCATATTTACCCCCCAGAAAAGGGAGCACAACAATAGGTAATATAAAAGAGTTAACTACCGCAGAAGATAAATTAAAACCTAATGTCCACAAGAAACCTGCACTCTTTAGCGCTCGTGCGTATGTAGCAATTTCTGGATTCTTAACAAAGCTTATATATTGTTCACCTTTTTCATATACCTCATTAGCATAGTCAGCATCTGGAGTACCTGCCGCTTTGTTGCTTATTGTCTTTAAGTTATTTCCTCTGGTAGTAAGAGGGTTGTCAAACCGCAGGTTATCTATTTGCCCCATGAACGCTGGCATACGTTCACCAAAGACTTTTATAGCATCCTCTTCCGCACCAAGAGTGCCTTTTCTAGCTTTAAACGCTCTTTCTAAACCCCGTTCAGGCATTGCATCTAGCATAGCCTCCAATACCATCTGCTGAATAGCGCTACCTGCATTTCGTACATTAGTGGCTATTTGTTCAGCTTCTTCCTGAGACTTACCATCAGCTAATGCTTCTTTCTTCTTTAGGTTTGCAGCGTCTTCTTTTCGTCTGACCACATCCGCGAGCAATCCTTGTGCCCATCGAATATCTACTTGTGAGTATTCTTTCTTCTCTAGCTTATTTGTCGGACGTTTTGCCTCGGCCCCCTCTATTACCGCTGCTACAGCAACATCTTCAGCTTGTTGTGGTGTTGCGTTATTTGCTAAAGCTTCTGCTCGTGCTTTTTCTCTTACCTCTATTACTGTTGTTATCTCACTGTCTAAGATTTGTTGTCTTAACTCAGGGTCGTTTTGGACAAACTTAGCATACTCATTTCTCTTTTCACGCGACTCAAATGCAACTTTAAGTGTTTCAATTTCTCCCGTGTAAGGGTGAAAGGCTTGATGGGTATACCAAAAATCTCCTTTTCGATATAACGGAAAGTAAGGTTCAATAGATTCTTTGTTAAGAAGGTCTAAAAGTATTTTATCTTTGAAAGCTTGTTTAGCTATCTGAGTACTTTCATCTCCTTGGATTGCATCTATGCGCTTTATTATTGTAGTACGTAAATCAGTATAAGCTTCTGCGTAAGCATCCCGTAATTTTACATAAGCCTTTTGTGCTGATTTGTCTAACTTATTGTAGTCCTCTTTTAACTTGTCATAGGCTTCTAGTTTGCCTTTACTTGGATCGCTTCTAGCTAAACGTATTTTACCAGTAGGGTGATCTTTTTCTGCCTTGGCGTAGTCTTTATCGTTCGCTATTGCCTCTTCTCGTTTCTCTTTAGTTGTATATGGCTTGGAACGAAACTCTTGTCCATTTTGATTTACGTAACTGTAACGCCATCCTTCGTAATACTCTTTTTCCAAGGAGGGGTCTACACGATCCAATGTGCTGAACTGAACAACCTTGTTAAAGAGTTTACGTTGTTCAGGTGGAAGCTTATCAAATACTTTTTCTAATGC
>CEUI01064325.1_pt1 | contig 22894 bp, 7 predicted proteins | sample 531411 | NCBI WGS metagenome assembly CEUI01 (sample SAMEA2622841, study PRJEB7988) | marine metagenome | isolation source: saline water (ENVO:00002010), including
AGGAAAATAATGCTTTTGCAAACTTTGAGAGAGTCGCTGATTATATAAATAGCGATAGAGAGAAAGTTCTGATGGTGTACTTATTGAAGCATATAGATGGAATTGCTTCATTTGTTAATGGCCATCAAAGTCAAAGAGAAGATGTAAGAGGCCGAATAACAGATGCAATAGTGTATTTGTGTTTACTATGGGGGATGATAGAAGATGATAAGATGTCCTAAATGCGAAGAATTGATAGGACCATCTGCACCAGCGTATAGAGCTTCAAGGGGTTTTGTAGATAAAGAAGGGAATTTCTATGAAGATGAAAGTGTAATAGTTCATATAGATTGTTATTATGAATATACTTATAATCCTTTTGAGGCTGTTGAGCAGAATATCAAAGATTCAAAAAAATACTAACTTCCCATTATTGAAGAGGCTTTATAAACGCCTTTCTCTAATTTTTTCTTTTCCCTTGAAATACTTTGTAAAGGGAAACCTATTAGCTTCTCTGGAAGTCTAGAAGGATTTTCCCAAAGATTATTATCTGAATATGGACTTACATCTTTTATCATTCTACCAAAAGGCATCATAGTATATATATAATATTTAGCAAGTCTATCGTTATCATTCTCCATTAATTCTCTAATTAAAGACATAGGTATCCTAGCGATAGGAGGGCTAATAATTTTTAATGGAGCTAATACTCCTGGATACTCTCCAAAAAATGCTTTTTCTCTTGTTTTTTCATCACCAAATAACCATTCTGCACTATCTTGTAACCAGTTATAAGGGGCAGGAATTACTTGTCCAAACATTGAGTACATAAACAAAGTACCTAAAGCCATAATCATCATATCAACTTGCATAGTTCTTTCAAATCTTCTCATAGCTTCAGTTCCAGGCTTAAACCCATATAGTAAAGCTTCTTTTCTAATATCATTTCTAAATCTTACAGCATTCCAACTCCATAATTGAAACCTTGAAAATACTTGACCTAAAGCACTTCTAGCAAAAGCTGGTCTTTCTAATTGATTATATAAGAATTGAGTAGCTTGTACTGCTCTTTTAGCATACTGAACTAAAACAGGATGTTTTAAATTAGTTATAGAACCTCCTAGCCTTTCATATCCAGCTATATATTGAGCCATAAAAGCATCTGCTCTAAGCATTCTTTCAGGAGCAGATACAAATTTACTAGCTATATTCATTAATTTTTTACCTATACCATGTTTTTTAGCTATGCCTAGAACGTCTATGTTTTTAATATCTGACACACCTTTAGCTTGATTAGCTAAATCTGTAGCAAAACTTAAACCTTTCCCTCTTTTAAATTCAGGAGATTCTATTCCAAACTGATGCCTTATCATATCAGGTAAAACGCCTAATTGCTCTACAAACTTAAGAACTCCTTGTCTAGTGCCTAATTCAGGGCTAATAGTTTTAAGGTATTCATAATCTCTAACTTTTTTATAAGCTTGATAACCTACTTTTTGAAAGGTATGAGCACTACCTCCAAATACATTATTAATAGGAGTTTTAGGATGTGTCATTAAAGTAGCTAATTCAAATTGAGCTTCTAATCTAGAAAATTTATGCATATCAAAAGCATCTTTTCCTACTATTTGTTTTAAAGTTTCTTTTTCAGATTTAGTAAATCTTGCAGCTTGTTTTGCATCTAAATCTTTTAATGGATTTTTAGCAAAGCCTAACATTTCTAAAGCATTATTAACCCAATTTGCTACTCTGTTATCAGCCCATTTTCCAGCTAATGTATTTCCTAATTGATAACTAGGGTCAGCCATCATAGCATCAGTTACTATAGTAGGCATTCCCATTCCATTTTTAGCATAATTTGTCCAGAAAGCAAGCCAGGAATTAACTAATTTTCTACCTTCAATCTTATCTTCTTTACTTCCTGTAACAAATACTTCAGACAATCTTTTTCTCATGTCATTTAAAGTTTTTCTAGAGGCCATGTATTGTAATTGTCTAAAAGCAGTTCTTGCAGCGTTTTTTAAATATATATGGGTAGCCTCAGGTCCTACTTCATATCCTCCTGTGTGAAATTCTCTTCTGTTCATATTATTAAACATATGATTAGCTTTACCTAAACTCATCGCACTATTTAAACTAGTTTGTAATTGTTTATCTCCTACACCAACTAAAGCATCTTTAAATAATACTTTATCCTGAGATTCCATTAAGTGAAAATCAGATAAATCTAAATCTCCAGTTTTATTATGGTGAGCTATTTTTAATTTAGCTTTTTCTGTGATTTTTTGTTCAGTTGTCATTGAAGCATCATTATCAACTTTTTCAATAGCTCTTTTGTAAGCTTCTTTAAAATGTTTTTGATTTAAAAAGTGATGTGGAACATAACCTTCTCTATAATTAGTAGGAAGTATATCCATGTTTTCTAAGTCTTTAACAGTTTTTTCTTTACTAGGTCTCCAAAATTTCTTTTTATACATAGGTAATTGAAACCATTTATCAGCTGATATTAGCTTACCTTTATTCTTACCTTTAAGACCTACATATTCTGTTACAGGTGCCAAATCTATTAACATAGCTTTAGTAATCATTCTCATACCATCTATACCTATATTAAGGCTTTTAATAATATGCGTATCATCTCCATGATTCATAGCATATTCAAGCTTTCTCATGAATTTACGCCAATCTAATCTCTTTTGTGTACCAGCTTTGTCAAAATAAGTTCCATCCCAATATTCATTAATAGCACCTTCATGTCCTGTAATATAATCTCTATGGAACTTATCCATGAATTTTTTGTATTTGTCAATAGTTATCTCAGCTAATTGCCTGCCTGTATAAGATTCTCTTTTACCTGTTCCATCTACATCTACAAGGTATTCTTTATTCCTAATAGAACTCCAATTTATTCTTTCTATAGCTTCTTCTAATTGAGTTTGATAAATTTCTTGTTTATGATGCCTACGTTCATACAATCTCATTGCAAATTCGTATATAGCTTCACCATCTTTAGCTTGTGTAAGAAAACCTATTCTTGAATCAAATTTATCTGCTAAGAAAACTTCAAATCCATCTTTAATATCAGTCAAAGTACCACCTTGATTTCTTAATATTTCACCAAAATATGTAGGCACTTTAATTTTCTTTTCTATAAAAGATTTGTCTTTAGTTTGTAAGAATATTGTTTTAGGTATCCATATTGCATCAGATGCTAATTGCTCCCTAGTTACTTGTTGTACAAACTTATATTGATGACTAGCTTTTAATCCAGCAGCTTTAATTCTTTCCATATTACTTTTATGCTGTTGAGCAGCAGTTCCTCTTCCATGTAATCTAAACCAAGCATTCATTTTTTGAAAATCAGCTACATTCATTTGGTTTAAGTTCTTAGATGTTAAACCATCTCCAGCAGCAGCATATACGCCCATTATATGCTCATTTAATTTTTCAGCTTCATATCCTTCAAGCTGTTGTAAATTTAATTGTAATTCAGTTATTTCTTTAAGAGCTTTTTTATCTAAAGTTCCAGGCTTAAGACCTTCATAGCCCGTTTCATTTAAATCGTTTTGTGGCTTAATAACTTCATTAAAAATATTCTTTCTAGGATTAATATTCTCTAATTGATTATCTACTTCATTTAAAACTTCTGTTTCAAGTGTTTTATTTCTTTCGTTGCCTTTTCTAAAAAATTGATTTTTTGTTTTTATAAATTCTTGAATACTTACAGGATTTACAGCTTCTGATTCATAAGCTAATTTATTTGAAGAAGTTTTATTTCCATCATTACGAATCATATCTAAAACGGTTTCTTTTAAATCCTTTGGCATTTTTTTATTCTTGAGTATTTTTCTAAATCTATTTGTTGTATTGCTATTTCTTAAAGAACCTATTAATAAATAATCAAAGATTTTTCTAGCTGTATCATTAGGCAAAGTATCTTTATAATTTTTGATTTGTAAATCTAAATCAGCTTGGTCTAATAATTTAGTTCTTTTTAAAGTTTTTCTTGCTTTTGCTAAAGAAGGCATACCAAAAATTTCACGTAATATAATCTCATTCATTACTGACAAAGCTTTAGCTTTATCTTTTTCTATTTTTTCAGGATTTTCAAAATCACGTCCTTTTCCATTTCTATTATATTGCTGAGCTTTACTTAATTGTTTAGCAGCTTCAGCAACTCTAGACATTTGTTTTATTATATCTTCTGGAACTTCATTTTTAGATATTTCTTTATTTAATAGTTTAACAGTAGTCATATCATGTAAGTCTTCAAATAGCTTCCAATTAGCTCTTTCAACTAAAGCATCTAATGCTTCTGCAACTTTCTTAGGATTTATATATCTTAAATCTACTTTTCCAAGTCCTAAATCAACATTATATTTTTCCTTTAATAGATTTACTATTTCTTTTGGATTTTTAGATTTTAAGTTTACAATATTAGAATTACCAAGACCTAATTCTACTACAGCTTTTACTTCATTACTTTCAGGTGTTTTTAAATAATTCCTACCTAATAATCTTTTTAAATATCCTAATTTACCAGCTTCTGCATTAGCTGTTTCGTATAAATTTTCAAGTCCTTTTCTATTAAGTCTGCTAAATATATCTATACTTAAATTTAAATCTTCTACTGTCTTAGCAAACTTAGGCAAAGCACTGTTAATCATATCATTTGAAAAAGATTTTATTCCTTGTGCCATTTCAATTTGCTCTCTAGTTGTCCACTTTCTATTTTCATTCCAATTTCTAGAATAAAAAGCGCTATTAATTTTATATATAACATTATAAGCTGTATTTTCATTTGGTGTTAGCTTTATTCCAGATTTAGGTAATTTTTGATTCTTTGCTTTAACCCACTTACCAAGATTAGGACTATAAACTTCTATTTGTTTGTCAAAATAAGCATCCTGCAATATAGATTTTAATTCTGGCATTGTTTTAAGGCCTGTATGGTCCATAGGGTCAGCTCCAAAAGCAGTCATACCAGTTGTAAGTAATCTTTGTCTAGTGCTAGGTTTTTTAGCTATATTTACAATTCTTACAAGTATATCTGGTTTCTTTCCTTTACCTAATATTTTACCTTCACTTAAGATTTCTTTTCCTCCAGGAGCATCAGATACAGAGTTCCAAGCAGCTCTCATATTTTGTGTCATAGAAACAATAGAAGAAAAAGCATTACGACCTTCAGAAGCTATGTCTCCTGCTCTCATTCTTAATCCAGGATAATACTTGGCATATGGATGTTTTTTACTTTCTCCTTTTAATACTTCTACTATATCTTTTGGAAGGCCTAATTCTTTTAATCTCTTAGGGTCTTTTTCAAGTAATTCATTTTCAAACATTTCTTTAACGTCTACTAATTCACCTTTTTCAGTGACAAATTCTTCTTTTTGATTTCTAAACATATCTTTAAAAGCTTTCTTCATTTTAGGACTACCAAAATATACAGTAGCATGGTCTCCGTCTAAATCAGCTCCACCTAAAGCTCTTAATACTCTCCCGTGTTGTAAAATACCATGGTCTTGTATTCCAGTAAAACCTCTAAAATGTAATATTTGAGCTCCTGACATAGCATCTTGAGGAACTCTAACGTTTAAAGCTTCAAATACTTCTTCAGCTTTTTTCATATTTGCTTTTGAAAGCTTTCCATTGTCATATTTTTCCCAAAGTTCACCTAAAGTAGTATTTTTCATTTTAGGTATAGTAGTTTCAATAGGAGTTTTTTTAAATAAATCTCCTAGATAAAATAACTCATCAGCGTTTTTTCCCCATCTTCCTTGAGCAGCTTTGTCAGAATTTAATTCAGGGAATAGTTTTTGAAGGTATATATCATAAGGTCTCATTCTTGCTTCTAAAGAATTATTTACTTTTGGATTAAACACTTTATCAGAAACCCAAGAAGATAAAGCTTTTTCTATATAAGGCTTACTATAAACATCAAACATCATAGGGAAAGCTTCATTTCCTAATGCAGCAGTATTTTTTATAATTCTATCTGCTGTCTGAGTAAAGCTACCTAATCCTTGTATTTGCTGTTCTAAATCAGAACCACTTAATTCTCCTAACATAGATAGAGTTTCTATTGCTTCTTTGTTAGTTTTTACTATTTTTAATAACATTTCTTGGGCTAATAATTCTTCACCAGGCGTTCTTAAAACTTTTAAGACTTCATTAACTCCTAGCTTGTCAAAGTTTTCTAATATGACATCTCTATATTCTTGTTTTTTAGAAGGAGAAACTTCATCTCTTAGTTTTAATATCAAATCATTGTAAACTTTTTGTCCATTATAAGATTCTTGTGCAAAGGTTTGATACCAATCATTAATAACCTTTTGATTAGTTTCTTTAAATGTTCTAGAATGAGGAATAGACATTAGCTGTTTATAAATTTTGTGAGTTCCTTTTGTAAGTTCAGGTCCATTCTTAACAGAATAGCTGTATTTAAACGCAGAAGGGTCTATTTCGACTATATTATTAGCATCTCCATATAAGTTTAGCTTATCCCCTTTTAAGTCGTAAGAACCTGGCTTTAAGCCTCTATCTCCAAGTTGCTTTATAGAGCTTTTCATTATAAGCATATTCAAACCTTCGCCATTATTATAAGCTTCCATCATCTTTGACATTTCAGGATGAACTTTATGTACCATATACTTACCTAATGTGGTGCCATGTTTAGGGTCTCTAAGTATTAAGAAAGATTTATTTGAACCAGTATAAGGCATACCAGCATCTAGATTCATAACATCTACTATTCTTTCTGTTGCTAATATAGCTCCGTCAAAACCTTCAGGTATTTCTACATTATTAGCTTTTAATATATTTTTAACCTTAACAGGGTCATCTATTAATGAGCCTTTATAATTACCATTTTTATTTAATTTTAAGTCAACATTATTTTCTTTAGCCCAATTTAAAATAAACTGTTTGTCTCCAGAATAACCAGAAGTATTCCATATTTGAGTTCTTTTATTAAATCCTGAGGCATTGCCTATATAACCAGGCTCCATTACTTCTTCAACCTTAGTCTTGTTATTTAATGACAAATCATACGCAATATTAGACTTAACTACATTCTTCCAATCTTTTATTTTAGCAAAATTTGAATCCCAATTTTCATAGTTTTTAGGTAGTTTAACTTTTACCTTTTTATAATTAGGATGATATTTGACAAATATAACTCTACCTTTATCTCCTGCACCAGAATAAGGATGCATATTATAAAGTACTCTCATGTCTTCTATTTTTCTTTCTCTTATCTTTTTTGCCTCTTTAATAGCTTCTGCTTCAGATAAATTTCTTTCAAATTGTAAGTATTCTCTTAATCTAGATATTTCTACATCTCTATTACCTATAGTTATAGTATCCCATAAAGCAAACATACCTTCCTCAGGCATCTTCTTAACTAAATCTCTATATACCTTTTCTATTTCTTTTGTAGGTTCTATTAAAAGCTTTCTTTCTCCTGATAATGTATAAGGATTACTTATATCAGCAATACCAGTTTCCAATTCGCTTGCTTGAACAATCCTTACAGGAACACCTTTTTGTTGTCTTGTCATCCATTGACGTAATTCACCTCTCATTCTAGGCTCAATCTCAATACCTAATTCTTGTTCTATAGCTTTGAACCATTCTTCTGACCTAACATGTTTATACTCTTTAGATGTTCTGTCTCCTCTAAAAATATAATCTTCAGCTAATTCAGAAGCTCTTTTAGACATCTCTGCTATTCTTTGATTTATTTCAAATGGAGTTTCTAATTCTTTTTTAAGTTTCTTCTGAAAGTATTCATGCATAGAATACATTATTTTATTATCCCAGTTAGTAGATAATCTTTCTGCTGTATCTGGAGTTTCACTTAAAATTGGATTAGCTTCTTCTAGTTTTTTACGTTCTTGCTCGTAAACTTCTTTAAAGCCTTCTTTGTCATATTTTTGAAGCAAATCTTGCACTGCTCTAGCTTCTCTTTCTCTTAAAGTAGGAGAACCTGTTTCAAATGTCTTACCTCCAAATACACTATATATCTGAGGTAATTGAGGTATTTTATCATAAACTTCAAACTTAGTAGTTTCAGGATTATACTTAAACCATTGTCCGTTTTTCATGTTTGCATCAAAGACAAATGTTGGTTTGTTTCTATTAATAGCCATTTGTGTAGCATATTTAGTTACGCCACGTGTTCCTTTTAAAGTAGGATTAACAGAATCAAATATAATTACTGAGTCTGCAAAATCTACCTTAGCAAAATCTCTTTTTAATCCTTCTTTTATTACATCTGTATTTAGTTTTTTAGTCTCTTGAGGTGTTAATTTTAAGTCTTTTATAGCTTGCCTTATAGCATTAGTACCTTTGTCAAGAATTTCACTTCCTAATACAGTTTTTTCAGTAAGCTTTCCTTTACCTGCAGTTTTAGGAGAATCTTGTCCAGATAAAAGTTGTATAGTACTAACTCCTCTTTTTTCTACTTCTTGAGAAAATATAGACTCTATTCCTTTTTTTCCACTTGTTAGTACATGAGCTACATCAGGAGTTACAATATCTTCTTTTTCTTTTTCACCAGTTAGCTTTTTAGTTAGCTTGGTAACTTCTTTTTTAAGCTTTAAAGCTTTTTTAGTAATATCCTTTTTTTGATGTTCAAAAACTTCCTTTTCAATATCGACATTTTCTTTTTCAAATAACTTAGGTTTTTCTCTTTTTGCTAACTCATATGCAGCAGCAGTTTTATCTTCAGGGTAAGAACCAGTCCATTCTTTAGCCATTTCTCTAAGTTCTGTTTTAACTTCAGGTTCTATTGATTCCCATTTTATACCTTTAACTCTTTCAGCATCCATGGTTTGTTCTATGACTACATCTTTTTTGGCCGCAGGTTGTACTTTTTCGGAGAATATTTTTTGTGCCCTATGTCTAGTCCATGGTTTTTCATTTCCTCCGAAATATGCACCTAATAAGTACTCATATATTTGTTCTGGAGTAGTAGAACCTCTTAGTGTAGAAGGAATACCCATAAAGGCCGAACCAGCTAATGCTCTAACCCACTTTTCTGCTTTTTGAGATTCCATAGGTATTGGATATTGTTTTCCACCAGGTACATTCTTGCCTATTAAATTACCGATTGCTCTAAAGACACCACCAGCTACAGCTCCTCCTTTAAAGCTATCAATAATAACTCCCATACCACCATCAACTGCATGTTGCCAAGATGATATAGCACTAGCAGTACCTAGATTAAAAGCACCTTCTGCTAAGTTTTTAGTTTGAGGAGAAAGTAAAAAGTCTTTAGCGCTTTTAAAACTATCGTATCTATTCCCAGCATTTGACTTTAAAATATTATTTGCAATCTTACCAGCTTTAGGAGTGATGATTTTTTCTGATAGATATAAAGGCCAACTTTTAACCCCACTTACAGCTTTAGCAGCACTAGCAACTGATTGTGCTTTATTAATCATTCCTGCTGCTGCTAATCCTTTACTAGCCCAACCTAAAGGTCCTGCTAATATACCAGGAGCAAACCCTATTAAATGCCCTAAACTACGTGCTATTCCTGTATATTCATTCTTAGGGGGGTCTGCCATATTAAAGGTAGTAAATCCTTCCATAAAACCAGCTCCTGCTTGCTTTATAGCCTCCCCTATAGAGAACTCTCCTTCATAGAAAGGAACATTGTAATAATGCGCATGAAAGCGCAAATCTTCTACAATATCCTTATATCTATTAGGATAAGATTCGTAAGCTTTAATTAAGTTTTCAGTTTGTTGTTTACTTAAGGAAGGGGCGAAGTCTTCGCTAGGAATTTGTTGTCCGACTGCCACACTAGAATTTTAAATTTGATACTGCTTTATCGGTTTTCATTTCTGATACAGATTCTTTTAATACTTTAGCTATTTGAATTGCAGTTGCTGCATCAAGTGCTAAACTAGCTGCTCCTGACACGCCACCTGTAAAAGGGGTACCAACTTTACCTACAAGGCTTACAATCCCTTTGCCAAACAGTTTAGTAACTCCTTTCCACCCAAGCTTCTTACTTATAATAGACATAGTTTTTTTAAGACCATTCTTTTTAATAAAAGTTCTAATAGTGTTCATAGCTCCTTTAGATGCTTTAGTTTGAGTACCTTTGGTATTAAGGTTAAGTCCAAGCTTCTTATTTATAATATCTACACTTGTTTTTGGTTGTTTCCAAGGCATTTTAGCCCATACTTTCTTTGCAATGCCTCTAGTTTCTGCAGATGGACCAAACATATTTTTAGCAAGTTCTTTTCCTCTAAGGCCAGCTCTCCAACCTTTCACCCCTTCAAAACCAGCTTTCATTTTCATAGCTGTTGGGTCAAACATACTATCACCTTTTATTCCTCCAAACATAGTAGGGAGAAAACCTTCTTGTCCTATGTAATTACTTATGCCTGATTCAGGGGACATAGAATCTAATCTAATTAAACTTTCTTTAAACTGAGGACTACTATTAATAAGACGTTTTATTTTCTTCTTACTAATACCTCTATTTTCCATAGATTGTAGCTTAAAACCTATCTTATTAGCATAATCTGCATATTTAGCATTGTATAATTGCTGAAATTGTTGATAATCTCCAGTACCAACACTTCCCATAAAACCACTAACATTATTTTTATAAACTTCCCATTCGTCAGATAAAGAACCTACTTTAAAGTTAATAGCATTATCTCCAAATTGAACATTGCCAAAAGCGTCTGTTTCAAATGTAGGGTCCATACTCATGTCTTTTTGCATCCAATAATTATTAATTCTTTTTTGCTTAGCATAGCCAGGTATATTCCCTAAAATAGAACCTATTTGTCTTGCCTGTGCTCTACTACGAGCAATTTCTTCTTGGTTAAATCTAGCATCCATTTGAGTTATTGAGTTTAATAAATTAGTATCTAATGCCATTAATATTGTCCTAAGCCAAACATAGATTGCCACATATCATTTCCTAAGTTTCTTTTAGCAGCAGCTGCATAATCTTTTTCTTTATTTTGTTTTAATCTAGCCAAATAAGCATTAGAGAACATTGAGCCTAATCCTTGTTGCATTTGACCCATGCTTTGCATTGCCCCTAATCCTTGAGAAAACCTAGCATCTAAACCTGATTGCCATTGTTGATTAACATCACCCATAGCTCTATTTTGACCTATTTGAGCGTTCATCATAGCTTGACCTGATGACATACCAGTTTGTGCTGCTATTCTTTTAGCATTCTGCATTTGCTCTGCAGCAGATTGAGAAGCTCTTTGTTCCATAATCCTTCTAAATCTAGCATTAATAGAGGAATTAGGGTCCATTAATTCTTGCCCAGTATTAGTTATGTTACTAATAATATCTTGAGTAGGTTTCATTATTGATTGTATTTGACCAGGATTTATCCATTTGCCAAATTTAAAACCTTGGTTTAATTGATTTTGATACGTTGTGCTGTCTGCCCAATTAGACATTAATTTCTCCTATTCTGTGTTATAATATACATATATTTGTTATTTAAAAGCAACATTTATTTATCTCCACAACATAAGTTTTATATAGCCAGTTCGAAATTCATATCCATCAGGGCTACCTGAGCCTGCACCGCCATCTCCTGCAATATAGGAATTTTCTGTTTCTATTTGCAATGTATTTTCGGAAATTAAAAAAACATTTACTCCCGAAGAATGCAAGTTCCAAAAAGGGCCATAGATAGGATAAGTGCCTTGCCCTTCAGATACCCAATACATCATTGAGTTAGGAACGTCAGTTAAACCTAAATTATGGTCAATAGTATATGTTGAATCATAGGTTATAGGGGTCCAGGGACTAGTCCAATCAGCGTCTCTAAAACCTGCTTCACCTTGAGCACCAGTAGCTCCTGGTGGTCCTTGTGGTCCTTGAGCTCCTTGAGGACCTGTAGCTCCTGTAGTTCCTTGAGCACCTGTAAAGTCTTGGTCTGCACCAACTTCTCTTGACCTAGAACCTATTGCTGTATAAGCAATAGGTATTCCGTTTAGAACAGCAGTTACCCATCCTTCATCGCCTTTGGCTTCTAAAGTATAAACGCCTTTTTGAGCTTTTACAAGTCTGATATCACCTGGTTCTCCATCATACTCTTCAGTAACGCTTCCTTTTGTATTATTAACTCCGTCTATAAGTTTATTTAAATCATCATATACTTTTTCTATAGCTCTTTGTATTTCAGGCTCATTAACTTTAGGAGCTTTTAAATTAGATTTTTTCAAATTTCTAAACTTACCAATCATTATTTAATTCCTTTTCTTCTAAAAACAATACCTATTCCATCTATACTAGATTTCATTTTAGTTATTAAAAGTTGTATGTATTTTCCATTTTTAGATGAACCTTTTATATTTATTTTCCCATCTGGAGTGTCTTTAGTGAACGTTCTATCTGAGTTTCCAATAACATTACCATCAACTGAAATTGATATAGCTCCTTTAGGATTAGTGGCTGATGCTAATGTTATATCATCATCATTGCCTATGATTTTTATATTTTTCCATGCCTTCTTTTGACTTTGCCCTGATACTGTTATTTTCTTTGACATCCATTCCCACTGCCTAAGTTCTGTGCCTCCTAAGTAATCTACTATGAAATCTCCTTGAGTCATAAATGTTTTACCTTTACCAGTTGTAATAAAACTAGAAGGTTTAATTACTTTAACAGAGTCAAAATTTCCAGCTCCATCATGTCCTGTAGAAACTTCCCATAAATCCCATCTTTGTCCTAATAAAGAAAAAGCCCAACAATAGTATCTAGAAAAGTCAACTTTAGAATCTGCTGGTTTCTCAACAAAGAACAACATAGAGTTTCTTCTATTGTCAAACATTAATTCAGGAGCCATTGCATTCTTATCACCTGCAGTTTTTACCCAGCTAAAATCAGATATAGTGAAAGTATCTGTTGCTCCTCCTACTTTTATATTTTGAGATATAACTTCAGGATGAGAACCTTTGTGCCAATAAGCATTATTCCTATCACAATAAAACATGCCAAATTCAGTGACTTTTATACTCTTTGAACCTACACATCCAGAACCTTCAAAAGTATCCTCTATTACTAATGTTTGAGGATTAACTCTATAAGTATTATTAGCATCAAAGACATACAATCTACCTGCAAAATTAGCCATAGCTGTAGGCTTTGATGGCAATACAAAGTAATCATTAGCCCAATTAAACAAATCAAATTGACCAGGCAATGACCTAAAGACCATATGAGAAGCATCTTTTATTTGAGGATGAGAACAATCAGCTACAAAATGGTATCCATTTAATGAAGTGGTTATTCCATATTGGGCAAATGGATTTGTTAAAACTTCTGAATAACCTGCTCTTGACTCAAAAGTTGCTCCTAATGCTCCATCATCTCTGATAACCTTTGCATATTCTTCACCATCATTAGACCAGGTAGAATCTGTTGGAACCTCCTCTACTAATCTATATAAATCATTTACGTTATTCTTTCTATACAAACAAATAGAAGTTAATCTTTTACTAGGACTAGATATTTTTACTGTTACATCAAAGTCACTATATGTTTGCCCTGAATCAATTTCATTAATAGAATAACTAGAACTAGATAAAGGTCCTTCTTGGTAACCGTCGTAAACATAAGAAATTTTATAAGTATAATCACCAAATTCAGTAAAGTTTTCATTCCCTTGATTAGGTGAAGATGCAGGTACAGGTATAACACTTCCTTCTGTTTTTGCAAGAAAAGAAGTTACATTATCATTGTCAAGATTCATATTATTTAAAAACCCATTTGCCTCATTCAATGAAGATGCATTCAGCCATCCAGAAGAAGCTTGTATTTGTCCAAGACCAGGTCTTTGTTCATCCCAATCTAGGCCATAGCTCTCTATTATATCTACAAAAGAACTATCTCCTATTTTCTGATGTAATCTCCCTGAGACATAAGAGCCTCCTTTACTTATTCCTAAGTGATTTAATATAAGAGACCTATTGTGAACATCAGAAACAGTACTCAAATAATTTGAAAGCTCTGGTTGTCCTTCTACAACTGTAGGCCATGGCGTTAGAGTGCTAGATAATGATAAACCAGATATATCATCTAATATTAAAGGATTTGCTTTTAATCCTTTATTTAAAGTTCTCATAGTCGCTTTAGTAGCGGTTCCTGCCCCATGTAAAACTCCCACTCCATTCCAAAAAGTATTTCCATCCCAATTTTCTTTTGGCGCAGTGGTAAATACACCATTGCTGTCTACGCTTTCTATTGTCCATTGTCCATTAGCTACAGGATTAGGGTTTCCATCATTATTTAAAGCATTAGATATAATAACAGTATCCCCTACTTCAAAATTATTATTCATATCTAAATTCGCACTCTCAGATGCAGCAGTTCTATATACATCTGCAGTATGATTATGCCCTCGATAATTAGTCCAATTACCTGAAATTATTTGACCAGTCATTTGCTGTCCCGTAGTAAAATCAAGGACAGGTTCTAATCTTACATATGCCTCAGAGCCAGGAGATTTATATCCTACTCCATGATGCGTCATAGATAAATCCAATCTTACGGGACACAATGCTGCATCTCTAGCTTTTATTAAAGATACAGTTTTTTTATCATCTATAGATATAGGTCTTCCTGGTAATGGATAATGAGTTCTTAAATATACTCTAGAATCTTTCATGTCAATACGATTGTTGTTATTGCTTTCACTACTATGCTGTGCTGTTCTACTATCAGTTAAACTATGAGCGCCAGTTCCGCCACTTCTAAGTTTTGTAGAAGTACTAGTGCCTGTGGTAGAATATGAAGCTATTATTTTTCTAGCATAGCTATAACCAACATTATAATTAGCCTGCGGTCTATTAATCTCTTCATCATAAGGGTCATTATATCCATGGTCTACCTCAGAAATTTCTTGATATTCGTCTACAACACTCCATATAGCAACCATATCTACAAAAGCACCTTTTCTCCAAAATGGACTTTTTTTCTGACCGCCATTATGCCAATAATTTGAAAGCAAAGAAGCTTTACCAAGTGAACCATTACTATCACATTCTAATCCTTGGATATTTCCTGGTTTAATAACTGCTCTTTTTTGCCCTTGAACATCATTGCCATCAAAGTCACTTGTACTGTTCCAGCCTCCTTGTCCTAGCTGTATGCTTCCAGGAACCATAAAGTTCAAATCTTGTGTACTAGGGTTGGTTTGAGTGGTTGCTAACGGATTTGATAACTTAAAACAACCAGGCTGGTCACTATGACCAGAGTTAGTATTAATTGAGTGCGGATGACATAACCTAAGATTACCACTTGCATTATCATTGCCAATAAGATAAGTTCCCCAATTCCTATGTGTAGATTGTAGATTTGCCTCAAGTAAATCTGTTCCATTTTGCCGCTGATAATCTACACCAGTAAAAGTAGCTCTTGTTGTATCTGGCATTAAATTAGCCCAATCAAATGTATAAATATTAGTTCCATTAGAATCATTTTTATCAGATAAAATTAATTTCGTAGAGCAAGGTAAAAGAAATTTAGGGCTATCAGTATCATACGCAGGTGTCCCACGTCCATCTCCAAAATTTACTGGAGGGTCTGCTGCTTGTCCAGGAACTTCATTGGGTAAATTAACTACAGACAAAGACATGTTATTATTAATATTAAAATTATTAACTCCGCTTACATCACCATCTCCTAGAGGTCTTATCATTCTCGCATGAGAAAAGCTTAATAAACTAGTATTAAAGCTTAATGTTCCGTGAAAAGACCCTGTATCACTACCTCCATTAGAAAAATGCCCTCTACGAGATGTAGTAAGATTTGACATATCGGAAAAGAAAGTTAATCCACCTCCTTCAATCTTAAATTCTCTAACAGAAAATCTACCACCTCCTGAACTAGGGTACCTACCATCATCATATCCAGACTTTGCTATATCATATTCAGCACATCCTACCTTCCAATGAGGCGATAATTGATTTAATTGCCCAGAAACAGTACCCCCAGTATCTCTATTAGTATCAGTTCCTGCTCCTCCTATAGTTACATCTATAAGAAAATGATAATCATCCACAATACCTACTACAGGAGCTGGCATCCCATATTCATTTTGGTCTGAAGCAGTTAAATCACCTTGTCCAAAAATATGACTTTTTCTAAATTTATCCGAATGCCGAGCAAATATCAAAGAATCACCTATAGTCAAATGATGTTTTTCATTTGTTTTTAAAACATACATTCTGTCTTTTAATAAAGTATCATCATGCCCCCCTGATATATCTGAAGACCAATGATGTAATTTTCCTTGAGCTATTGTCCCCATAGAATTGAAAAATAAACTATTCTCATTATTGGTAGCAGCAGAAACTTGATTTTGCAAAGTAGCTCCTTGAGAATAACCATTTCTCATTGAAGATTGAGAAGTATCTGCAACTTCTCTAGTCCATAAATCAGAAGAAACCATAAAGAAAGCCCCAGGTTTAAATAATTCTGCAGGCATATCTAGAGAATTTTCATCAAAAGATGGATGCATATGATGGTTTTGATTTCTATTTTTTGCATCTTCAAATGTATAATTATTATGACCATTAAATCTACCATTACATATGCTACCTTGCATTATCCAAGAGGATTCTGTTTGCATTAAAACAGCTGCTGCATGACTAGAGCAGTCTGTTCCATTTGTAAAACCTACATTAATATTAGCAGCACTAGAAACTGGCAATCCAGTCCCATCAATAACACCATCAAAATCATTATCAGACAATCCTATTAATCCATATCTTACCATTTTAAAGCTAGGATTAGAATCATCCCATCCTATGTTTTCTGCATAATTAAAAAATGTTGCTATATCATAATCTGCAGACCCTGCAGTTGTATCAAATGTCTTCCATGATGATTCAGGACCTTCTGACGCATATATTATTTCCATAGAATGTGCTTCAGCTTCAGGACTCCAATGATGTTGGAAGTAATTAGGATTAAACCAAGTATTTCTATTAGAACCAGTATCGAACGAAGTAAGTTCTAACCTTCTTTTTGAAATTATATTGCTTTTAAGTATACTTCCATCATTAGCATCTCCCCCTGGACTAGAATTTATATCTTTAAATTCTTCTCTAGTTATGCCAAGTCTATCATGAGGGTCAAATTGATGTCCATTGGTATGATTCAAAGGTATTGTTCTATTACAAAAATTAAGTTCAACGTTTTCGTTTTCTATCCCATCACTATCTGCACAGTATAAAAAATTATCTAATGCACCAAATGTATTCCCTGAATGAGGGTAAAATTGCACCCATAATCTACTATCAGAATCATTTTCTAAATCATCAGTTGAACCCTTTAGCCCCCAAGTTTCTACAACATCAGAGACATAACCTCTATCTGTAGGAGGCTTATCTTTTTGAACAACTTCTCCTTCGCCATCTGTTGCACTCCACCAAGTACACCATCTAGGAGAAACAGTTGCCTCGGGACTTAACTCATCAAATAAAGTTGCTCCTACATTAACTCTATGAATTTGTGATGTATTTGATTCTACAATCCATACTCTTCCTCCTAAAAACTTAGAACCACTATTAGCTGCTTGTTCTTGAACTTGACTATAAGATGTACAAATAGATTGAGCTTGAAAAGAGAGAGAAGCTCTCTCTGTCATCCCTGTCCTAGAATTTATCCTGTAAAGAAAGTTTTGATTCCTAGCAATGCCATAATGATATGAAGGCCTTACTCTATAGGCATATCTTGCTGATTGTATTGATGCATATATACAAGGATTAGGCAAGGTCACAGTAAAAGAACTTTCAGTCATATTTATGATTTGAACTCCTTCTAAGCTAGTATTTGCATTATGTGAAACTGGGTGACAATAATAACAACTAGCAGATTTTGAATCACTGTCAAAGCTTACTGTGGCACCAGTGCTTGTCATTGCTCCTAAGTCAAGATGATGTTTGTGGTCTATAACCGCTCTTACAGATACATAATCCCCTACGCTCATTCCATGTGCAGTAGAATCCATAGCAAATGTTATATTGTTAGCTTCATATGAACAATTAGAAAGAGGGAAGTGCCATTCTCCAGCTGTAGTAATTTTATCCATTGTAACAGTTGTTTCATTATCATAAGAAGCTACAACACCGTCTTCAAAAACAAATTCATTTAAATAATCTACTCCAAATTGTTTATGATTTAAAAAACCCGCCCATAATGGCCTCTCATTAGGACCTAATCCTATATGAAGCTCTCTATTATTTTTAGTAAATGAAGGGTATTTTTCTAATATACTATCATGATGTAAGGGCATTGTTATATTTTCATGACCATCTAAAGGGTCTCCAAAATCTTGTACTGCTTTAAATTTTTGCAAAAACTTATCATGATATACAAGGACTTCTTTATTATCAGAATCTTTTATTATTGCAGAAGAAGATACATCTGTACTACCTTCATCATATGTATACAAATCAGTTATTTCATTTAAAGATATACCACATAAGCCTGATAAAGAAGAATATTTGTCAATCGTAGCACTACCACCTATTGCATCAACATTTCTTGTCCCTAAAACTTGACCAGTAGATTTAAATGATACTGTTAAATTATTAGCATCTAAATGTTCAGGAACTGTAAACTCTACTTGACATTTTTGCCAAAGTAAAGTTTTTGCCCCTCCATTATAATCTGATAATTGTCCATTTCTAAACTCAAATGAAGATATAAGTGGAGCCCCTCCAAATGGTACAGTGAAGATTTCAGCTATAGATGAGAATCCAAAAAATTCTTCACTCTTTATAGCTAGTTCACCTAAAGGAACAGTTTGCGTTAACGTCAATTCATCTGTATTAGCTACATTCCCTGTAAGAGTTCCGTTCTGTCCATTTGCATGTTCTATAGCTAAATCTAAATTTGTAGCAGTTTCACCAGCATTACTTCCTTTATGGTAACAAACAGTAAATTCATTAAGACGTGTACCATTATCAATTCCTGTATTGGCTCCATAATCAGAATCATAATTCCCAGAAGAATCAATTATTCCACCTAAATTTATACCAAGTCCATCCTTTTTAAAATAAGCAAAATGACCTGGACCTCCAGAATTTTCTGTTGAATTTAAAATATTAGTATAGTATATAGTATTACTTCTTCCATTATTATTATGCATATAATGCGAAGTCATTGATTGATTATTGAAAACAGGGGTAAAATTCATTTTACCTGGTTCAAGCCATTTTAACTGATAATCACTAGGATAGTATATAGTTCCATCGGCCATTGTGTTACTTAATTCTGGATTTATAGCTCCCCCTATAGCATCTTCTATGCATAATTTACTACCACTTCGTGTGACCGTAAATCTAGTAACACCATCTCCATTAAAATTATTAAAAGCCATTTCTATACATAATTTTAAACTTTTAGCCCAAGCTGTCCCTGTATTTAAAACTGCACCAGCATACCCAGAAACAGTACCTGTAGAGTTCCATTCTCCTCCACTTCCATCATAAGGATAAGCTGTTGGATATGTTTGAAAAAAGCCTATGTTTGCACCGTCTTTAGGAACCAATATAATTTTGTTACTACTCCAATATTTCCGAGTAGCTTCATCACTCATTTGACCGAAAAGTGCACCAGACCATCTCCCATCAATCAATCCGTTTTGAGGATTTTCCAGATTACCATTGGCTATAATATAAGCAAAATGTCCGTCTGCTGCGCTTATATGAAATTGTATTTTACCTGTATAATTAAGAGTAGGTGAGTTAGTATCAATAACATCATTTCCATTATATGAACCTGCAGGACGTATTGGTTCTCTTAATACTCCTACAAAATCTTCAAAATCTATATAAAACCTTCTTTTAGGGTCGCTACCATTAGAATTTAAAGCACTTTCTCCAGCAAGAGCAGAAGCCCAAGCAGTATACTGAACATCTTGTTCTTCGTTCTTAGGAATACTTATTTTAGAATTAGTAGTAGCAACAGCATTCATATGTATCAATGCTGTTCCAAGATTATTGGGATTAGTATAAACAGCTCCTCCAGAACTATTTGTATAATTCTCGTCAGCATCATCTCCTACCGTATGATTCCCATTAACTGTTGTTCCAGAATCTTGAATTACTGATATAGTCTCACCCATAAATGGTCTTTCATTATCGGGTATTTGCTGTATATTTGGAATAGTAGCTTGACTAAAGTAATTTGAAGCAGCCCCAGTTATATCTTTATTTCCATCTAAAGTTACATAACAACTTCCAGAAAAAGGTCTTCGTCCAGAAAATACTGTATTTGAATCTTCAGAAGTAATCACATTATCTGATTTACGCCATGCGTTTTCTCCATTTGCCCCTACCATACTTTTATCTGCACTAAACGTGCTTCCCAATATATAACCATTGCCTATTTTTATTTGATAGTCAAGCATTGATTTTTGAGTTAATGTATTATCTTGAAGCCACGCTCTAGTAACATCAGATACCCACCAAGTTAATCTATAATTTTTCCCAGGTTGAATGCTGTTTTCTACAGTAGTTTGGGATACCTTAACTCCTTCAATTTTTTTAACACTAGCATCAGCTTTATGAGAAACTTTATTTGAAGAAAAATGTCTTCTAAATACAGCTATTGAGCCAGCAGCATTATTTCCGCTAGCATCTTGAGAAACATCAACAGCATGTACTTTGACATACTCTTCATATACAGGATACTGTAAGTCTATTTTAGTAGCTGTGTCAGCATTAATGCTTGCTTGTAATCCTGCTACTCCAGTTCCAAAGGCTGCTGTTACTGCTGAACTATAAACAACCTGCTGAACATCATCGATTGTTCCATTTATAGCCCCTACTATATTTAAAGCTAATTGCTCATCCGAAGCATTCGCCCCATCAGCATCTTGATTTGATATGCAAATGTAATCAGTGTTTCCACTAGGGTCTGCTCCAAGATTAGTCCCATCTACTAAATGTAATTTAAAACTTACTCCATCACCATATTCAGGCATTCTATCTGCTTCGATTTCATCTATCAAATACAAGGAAGGAACATTTATTTCAATCGTGTCTTCGTCTGTAAAACTAGCAGTATTAATAGCTCCATATTTATATCCTGGTGTTTTATAATTATCTAAGTATGGACTATCATCCACAACATCAGCTGCATCTCCAGTTATATTATCTACAGTAACCCCAACTCCATGGGAAAGAACTAAAACATCACCTTGAGATATGTTGGATATATCAGATAACTCAATTATATTATCGTCACAGCCAACAGGACTTTCTAAAGTAATACTATCAATAACAGACCTTGTGTCTCTATAATTACCAAGTATTAAAAAAGGAACTTCATCTGAAGCTGTTCCTCTTTCGTTTCCTTTTATACCTGTGACGCCTCCAGTTAAAGATAATTGTGGTGACCCTATACTATTAGTATCTGCTGCATAAACATCATCATATGTAATACTGCTATTGTCGCCTGTTCTTACAGTTGTCCATCCTAAAGGAGTGTTAGGGCTAGTGGAGTATGCTTTAAAATTACCATTTGTTAATTTATTAGAATCAATCCAATAGCTTCCAGACGTAACATTAGATAAACTATCGCTTATACTTGAATAATTAATAACTCCATTTGCCATATAGTCTACTACCACAGTAACAACAACTCCTGCAGAGGTAATAATTCTTATAGTATCATCATTTCTTATTAAATCTTCTAAACTATCTGCACTTCCTAAGTTGTTATTCAAAGAATCAGACGTAATAGTTATAGATTTATTTGCTGAATCATGTATTAAATTATAAGCAGAACTACTAGAAGCATCAGCTACAGTTATTAAACATGGATTTTGACCTAAGTGATTGTTTTTAAAATTAGTTTGCCATCCTGATACGTTAATCCAACCATGTAATCCATCAAGTCTAAATACATTAGTATTGCTACCTAATCCTAAAATCGATTTAGGAGTAGTCCCATAATGACCTCTTTCTACAGTAATTGTAGAAGAAGGTATATTTACACTAGTTATAAGCATCCATTCTGCATCAGAGGAAATAGTATTTACGTTTGTGTTAGCCTTTAAAGTTATAACATATCCTTCTTGGAGTAAACCAGGACGCTTTGTATCTAAATCATCTATAAATATTTCTGTAGCAGTCGCACTAAGATAATTACTAGCATCTCCTATTCCGTGACTGGCATTGACGTGGCAATCTTTTATTTGACTAGTGTCAAAATAATAGGATGAATAATTTAAAACCTCTTGTTTTCCAGCAGTACCTTTAAAAGTTATTCTACTGCCTTTACCAGTAAGAGAAGGTGCAGGGATTATCGATAGATTTGCAACTCTTATTGCACTAGCTCCCCATTGTAAACCATAATTAATAGATTCAAATGAAAGGTTTGTTGATAAGGAAGCTACTAATCTGTCTTCAGGGATTCCTTTTAATTTACCATCATCATTTAAAGAATCTAAATTTAAAGAATAAGATGCAGCATTTTCAGGAGCATCTCTTTCTGACTTACTTGTTATAGTCCCGAAATTAAAACTATTTATCTCATGTACTTCTTTAGGCACTTATATATATCCAATCTACTTTAATAGAAGATTCCCAGTATCCTTTAGGAACCTCTATTTGTTGCCGTCTAGTAACTCTCCCCATACTGTTGTTCTCCCATCTATTATTTGTACTATATCAACTGTAAACCTACCGCCTTTATAGTAATCAACTATCGCAAAAGCATGTGCCCATTTATGTTGCCTGCCTCCAAGCCATTCATTCTTCTCAGAGCTCATATCTTTTAAACATCCTAAAGACCAAGCTGACCTAGGACCATCCATAAAAGTCACGCTATCCTGTTGCAGGGAATGATGGTGGCCATATATTATATTGGCACCTAACTTCTTAAGATGATTCGCTGCGTG
>CEUI01006700.1_pt1 | contig 22843 bp, 40 predicted proteins | sample 531411 | NCBI WGS metagenome assembly CEUI01 (sample SAMEA2622841, study PRJEB7988) | marine metagenome | isolation source: saline water (ENVO:00002010), including
GGTTCAATATAATATTCTTCTCGGACATTACCACCTCGTGGCCCATGGATATCAACTTGCATAAATGAGGTCTTCCGTTTCCCAACCGTCTCCTTTATAACCTACGATAGTAAAATCACCATGCAGATTAAAAAGAATATACCATTCGAACTCGGTAAACTTAGAGTGCCATTTCATATTATTTTCCTTAGCGGGTTAAAATTTTCCCAAAAAAAATTTCTCGAATCACCTTATATAACTCTTCGAAAGCTTTAAAGGGGGGGCGTTGAGGCCGTTTAGTTTTTTGATAGGAGTCCCATAGCACTGTTTCTCAGGCTGCTGGAGAGACCTTTTCTATCATGGTAACATGACCTTTCCGCTCTAGCTTGGTCGCCAGAGAGACGGCGCGGTGCAATCTCAGAGGCGCTTTCGTCCTCTTCTCAAGATTATGCGAGCGGTCAATATTGATTATTTTGGTGTCGATTGAATATACTTCGTACATGCTTAACCTTCTATTATAACATATTCTCGGCCCATTGTCAAGGCCCCAGGCGAATAAAAATAGCCCCTCTGAGACCCTTATATAGCAGGGCTTGTAGAGGGTGGGTGTCTCTCTCATGCACCCGTGACCTTCTCAGTAGATAACTCTATACCCTTAACTTGTGCAATCCACGGACATATGGTATAGTCAATTCCGTTTCATATACTCTATTATAACATTAGTGGAAGACTCTGTCAACGCCATTTATCACTATATGGTCGATATTTACAGCGCCACGAGGGTCTATAAAACCATTAGAGATAGCTATTAAGCAGGCCATATTCCAACTCTTATTGATACTATCAGGGTTCCTGTCCAACGCCAATTGCATCTGTTTACTATTAAACGGGATACTAATCGGACTATTATCTTTGACAAGACGCCCTTTTATTCCATTAATTATATCATTCATACACTCATTATAACACAAAGCGCGGAGCATTGTCAAGGTTTTCCCTATATGAATGTCCGCGCTAGTACCTATTATAAGGCTCTCCTATGTTCTCCTATGGGGTATTGCTAGTGTTATATGTGATTAACCACCTCCGAAGAAGTGGTCTTTCGAGTCCAAACTCGTCACAGTGGGGGTTTTGACGGTTGTCACTATAAGGATAGCGCCCCCTCTTACCGTTAGAATATCGTCAAAACATTATTATTTCTCCCATCAATCATTACAAGCACAGTATAACATATAGCGAGTGGTACTGTCAAGGCTTATCTGGCCGAAGGTCTGCCTGCCGATGGGCGACTCCGAATCTCTCCGAGGGGCCTTGACTCCAAAATAAATATGTGGTTTGCCTCCCCGAACATAGCAGGCAAAAGCAGAAATATTCCGCCATCCTCTCCAAAACAAAAACTCTATTATTTTCTGCATTATCCTCTCTTACACTATCAATAAATATTCAGTATGGACTTTCTACCCTTCAAAATATATTCTGCACCCTTTCCCAAGGACAAATATGGGTTAATATATGAGATTCCTGAGTATTGTACTCAGAAAGAATTAGAGAAAATCCAAGAAGCAACTAAGTCTCATATACATTATGGTAATATACCCACTATATGTTATCCTAATGTAGCTGTTGAATACCCTGACATGTTAGAGAAAACTCAGTATATCTTCGATAATCGTCTAGCTGTTTATGATACTATGGTTAATACCTTTGATACTGACTATCGGTTTTTATCCCGCGAGTCTCGTAAGTGTCGAGTGAGTCAGCGGATTCAGGGGTCACCTCGTGGTATGGAAGAGTATCCACCTCATAATGACGGTGGTAAATTAATGACTATCCTATTCCCTCTTAGCCCCGTCAAGTGTGTACCGACTTCGTTTAGTGGGTTACATGATAGTCATTGGAAGGTGAGTATACCATGGAAGATTAACCATGCTTATTTGTTTTGTTCTAGTAGTCATTCGTATCACTCGTATATTGGTGACCCTAAGAATGACCGTTGGGTATTTAATATTAATATATTAGATAGTGAGAAAGGGGTTACTGGTCTCTAGTCTTTTGTTCTTTATAACCTTGAGGATAACCGCGGTCGTAGGTGTCTTCGAAATCGAATCTCTCGTTCTTACTCATATGATAACGCTCTTGGTTGTAATCGGTTATTCTTTCTGCACTAGGATATATGTCGATTGCCATTGAATATCTTGTATCCTTACCAGCATTCTTATCTACCTTATGTTCTAGGTCACAAGTAAATATATGAATATCACCTAATTGATTTTCCACATACTCAGTATCTTCATACCATGTTAAATTATATTCACCACCTAAGAATATATTTGCATTGTAGAACATATAGCGTCTCATGAATTCATGTTGTAGTTCAAATCCATGATAGTGATTCTGTAATCCTTCACCAACATGTAATGCATTACCCCAACACTGAGTAATCATGTATTGCCATTTATTAAATTCAGGTAGATTAAATAATCGTTGTGGTATATTAAGTGGGATTATATCCTTATTATATAACCAGTTATATTTGGAATATGCAGAAGTAAGTCCTGTATATCCAGTCTCGTCTTCTGTAGCATAGGGAATAGTGTCCTTATCTTTCTCAAATACTGAGATAATTAATTCACATTCTTCGGGTGTAAAAAACTTCTTATAGGATTTATGGTATTTCTTTACAATATCCACCATCGTGCGTACTCATCTTCTAGGCATTTATCAGTGTCACCCTCAAAGGTAATAAAAGAACATTGTCTAGAGATTGCACGATATTCATGGTCGTATTCAAATAATTCAGCTTCTTCGTCACCACCTAATCCTCTCCAACCATATCCATCTAGTTTACTATCGAACCATGGTCTAACATTCTCTTCCCATAGTTCATTTCTATGTAGTTGAACATTTTTATTATTAAGGTGATAAGGTATATTGACACCATGTGCATGATTAAGATAAAATAGCTTATCCTCTAGTTCACATTCAATCCATTGTTGAAACCCATATGGGTCAGGGTCATAGTCTTCTGATATTTGTTCAAAGTTGTCTTTGAATTCATTGTATACAAATTGTGCAGTCGAACCAGCACATGCAAACCAAAATGGTGACATTTCTGTTGCACCACTCCACCAGTTATCAAATTGTTGTACTGGATATAGTCTTTGTTCCTTAACCATTTCCTTGTCTTCTTCTGATATGGATTTAGCAGCGTTTTGGGTTTTGCCTCGTTCAGGTGCTGATTCCAACATTGGAATACCAATAAGGTCTTGCATAATAGTAGGGTGATTTAATATAATGACTTTATCTTCTGCATGGGTTTGTCTGTATCCTTCTTCATAACATTGGATAATATTCCAAAACCCTTCATAGTCATTATTACATTTTAGAGTTTTGACTTGGTCATAGAACAAGCCTGGTAATTTATTAGTGACACAATATAGGTCACATAGTCTGATTCCATCATGGGAAACCCATTGACGATTCTTTGATAAGGAATCTGAAAGACGGTTTACATCATCTATTGAGTAACCACCTTCTCCACAATAAACAAAAATATTTGCAACTGCCATAATTTATTTCACTCCATTATATAATAGTATTTAGTTTCCTAAAAATACCCTTCTAAGCATATTATATACTCAGAAGGGTATCAAGTCAATATACTTTACCTAATAACTCGTCTTTTCGAAGTCAGGTAAAATAGCTGAACAGACATTATCCATTCTGCCCGATTTCATTATTTTATCGATTTTAAGTGCCTGCTTGACAATTTCTTGAAATAACAAGGTAGACACTGATGCTATATACTGCATTTCTATCTCCTGTCTTATTTTGTAACTATCCGTGACTGGCCCTTCGTTATTATTGTAACTACTCGGTCATATTGTCACATAATTGTCACATTAGTATTTAGACAGTTGGAACAGTATGTTTAACAAATGGATTCAAATTATATGGTAAATGTAGGATTAACATATCCTTTCCATTAGGGAACCAACCTTCAATCACTGGCCCATTAATAAATCCATATAAAACCTTTAATGCATTGTCCGCTGCAATATTCGAAGTAGCAATAGGTGCAAACACATCACCACCTAAATCCGCTGCAGTCTTTACAAGAGTTGCAATCGGTTTATTTCTTATTCCACCATATCCTTCTCTCTTGGTGTCGTGTGTACCTCGTTCTGTACTTCTATATTTCGGGTGTATGAATATCTCTCTAATCCATAGATTATTCTCTATTTGTGCTGTTAGGTGATATCCAAATATAAAATCCTTTTCAGTATCCAACATGATTCTTGAATGTTCATAAGTTTTAATCTGATATCTCCATTCTTCGTCTGTTTTAATATTCATTGCAATTTCAGACTCAAATGCAGCTTTCTCATATGCACTCAACTGAGGTATATGATGATTTTTAATTGGTTCTATAGTGAATCTAGCCATCCTGTATAAATGTATTTTTCGCCTTTCAATGGTGGATTACCTCTATGTTGGTGAGTATATCCAGCAGGCCACAATACAAAATCTCCTGTTTTAGGCTTTATGCGTTTTGATTGATATAAGAATTCCAGTTCTCCACCCTCTTCGACATCATTTAAAAACAATGCCCATGCACATATGCTTCTGTAACTATCCATTCCAGCTGAATGTTCCATATGCCATACATGATATCCTTGTGAAGGCAATGTCTTTTGCATTTTTGCACCACCAATATGTAACATATTGTATTGACTCTCGATTGGATACTTTTTAAGGAATTCGGGTAATATCTCGTGTTTAATTATATCCTGTAGTGGATTAACTTGTGGTAATGAACTTGGTGGAATACAGACATGTGGTACTGCAGAATCGTTTATTGATAATTCGTCATTATCTCTACCTCTTGTTAATCCTGCTTGTTCACATAATTCAAATGTCTCTATGCATGATTGACAAAAGTCTTCATCAAAGAATCCTTGAAATAAGAGAATGTGTTCTCCAAAGTCGTGGACTTCTCTCTCGTTCTTATCTCTAGTTTTCTTTATTTCCATAGTTCAACCATTTCTTCTATCTTGTGCTTGTTCTTTCTTCTTCTTTTCTAATTCTTTATCTACTGGTTTTTGTTGTGCTTGTGGTTGTCCCATTTCTATCTCCAAGGTAATATTGTCATTCCTATGGTATTCAATAGTGCTTCAATTATTGCAAATACAATAATACCAACTCCCAGTTGATATAACCACCATTGCCAAGTGCCTGCTTTAATGTTCCTATCTATCCATTGTCTAAGTCTACTATTCTCTGCACTATCGTACAGTCCAGTTTTAGCAGCCCACCTATCTGCCCAGTAGTTTGGTGATACCCAGTTCTTTAATGTCTTTAGAAATTTAATCATATCAAATAATTTATTTGGTGACTATTAGTCGTAGTGGTTAATTGTCCGTTTGAGTCATATGTTGTGACCATATACACATTTTGTACTACCTTATGTTTTCCGTCTCCAGCCTTATATACATTTTCAATCACATATTTGTTTATTGAGGTGCCTGCAATTCCGCTGATAGCTGATATTTCAGTCATTCTGCCCACTCTCCTTGAATCGTTCCATGAGCCAGTCGTGATATTTTTCGACATATGATTCTCTCTCTAGTCTATTGGGTGCTGATAACGGGTCATTGTTTTCGTCACAATAGTCCAACCACATTCTAGTACAGAATGAATCGAACTTGGTATTGCTTTTCCATTTGGGTTGATTATCCAACTTTTTACCGTCCTTATTATGTGTTTTTTTATTTAACTCTTTCATACTACTGGTGGAGCTGATAGGAATCGAACCTACGACCTATTGCGTGCAAAGCAATCGCTCTCCCTACTGAGCTACAGCCCCATTCAGTCATTTAAAAACTATATTAGACAAACCTATCTTATTTCGCCTTTCAATCTCAATTCTAATCTTTCGTTTAAGTTTGGGTCTTTGTCCCTCTTTGTTATATGCTTCGATTAAAGTTGCATTCGATTGATTCTTCATATATGAATGCTCAATAGTGGTTTTGCCTGTTGCTCTATTGTAATTTGTACTGGATTTAGCAAATTTAACTGGCATTTTCCTCTTCTGTTATATCTTCTTCAACGAGAAATCTTTCCTCACCAGTAACTTCGTCCACTATTCTTGGTGGTTCTCCGTACCATATTGCAAGACAATATCTCTCCCCTTTATATATTGGTTCAACGCAATGCCAAACCTTTGTTGAATTATTAAATCCAACTACTGTTCCTTGTTTTGTAGCGAACCTATGTCCAGCGACATTTAATTCACCACCCCTAAAATTATCATTTAACATCAGGATTGATGTTCCAGTGTCATTATCATCTGCTTCGTCCATATGCCATGGGAAATGACTCCCTTCTAGATATTTAATCATTTGCATATAATTAACAACTGCAAATTCTGGGCCCTTTGGTAATGAAAAACTAATTTGTTCCATTATAAAACCAAATGTAGTTGTATGTGGATATATGTTTGCATGGATTCTATTTTGGTGTTCGTATTTGTGATTTTGGTCTCTATGCTTTTCTTCCTTGGGCATGAAGGAGCTATTCCCTTCTGAAATAACTTCAACCATTGGTATCTTATCAAATTCTACCAATAGGTCATCACATATCCAAGGTGCAACACATTCGTCATGAACAACAAGAAAATTATTACTTAATTGTTTAGGGCCGTCTCTTTCTGTTTTTATGACTGTCTGTTTTGGCATTCTCTTAAATATGCTCCGATATATTCTAGTAACTCATGAAGACCTAACATTATTTCTTTGGAAAAAAGAAAATGACTTGTGAGTATCTCCAGTCGTCAACAAATTTTTTGTAATCATTTATATATGCACCATGCATTTTGTTTCCAGTGAATAGAACACAACGATTGAATTTAGCTGGAATGACATGTTTTAAATCCATCATTGTTTCTACTGGTTGAAGTAATCCTTTGTGTTCCATATTAGGTGTCCATGCATTTTCATATACTGCAGTTCCACCATCGTCATGTTTATCAAGATAGACTAACATATTAATTACTGCTTCGTCATCAGCGTCACTAAAATCTCCGTCTATGTGTGGATAATGTTGTAGGTCTGTATCAAAGATATTAATTGTTTTAAAACAGTTTACTTCAATATCGTCTCTCCACTCATAATGTCCTTTATGCCATTTGATTCTGCATATATCAAGAACCCTTTCCATTGCATTAATATGTAATCTTGTTGGGTGTCCTATTTTATCTACTATCCTTGCGTCAACATAATCTATTCCATTAGGTGATTCTCTTTCTTCATTATATTTCCACAATGGTATATCTCTTCCCTGTAAATGATTATAAACAGCCTCAGGGTCTTCATAATAATTATCAATAATGAAACATTCCAACTCTTCGTCCCAACTTACATCCCATTCTGCAGACTGTCTGTATAGGGTATCAATACTATAAAAATTCATAAGACAATTCCGTTCCTTGTTCAGTCCATTCTACTGGTTCTTGGTGACTTAAATTAAATGATATTGCAACTCGTTCAAATTCTCTATCGGGGTCAGGCGACCAACCATGTCCAAGTCCGTCTACTCCATGTAATATATTTGCAGGCCACATTAGAACTTCGCCTGTTGTTGGAAATATGGATATTGATTGGTGACTTGCTGGACTTCCTACTGCATTTGCCTTAGGCATATCAATGTCAATAGGTCTTGACTCAAATGAGTGTATGTATTGTGATTGTATATGTGGACTTTGTAGGTGTATTGGTTGTGTATCACCTACTGCAAGTGGATAGTATGTTCCACTTATTAATGTGTTTTGGTGATTGTGTAGAGCATGGTGTTGTCCTTCTGCATAATCACTAACCCATGCAAATAAGTGTATGTTGTGTCTAGTCAAATGTTCAGTTCTTCTGAACCAGTGTTTATTAATGAAATAGACATAGGTATCTTTGAGTTGATTTGCAAATGACTCAAACCAATCAAGTTCTATCATTTCTTGTCTATGCTTTTCAAAGAAATAGGTTGTATAATTTCTTTGAGGGTCAGAATCGATTTCTTTTATTCTTGAGAGTATTTCTCTACATGTCTTAGTAACACGCTTATGGTCTAATCTCAACTCACCTCTGATTAGAGGTGTTGGAAAAATCTCGTGGACTGTATGAGTTATTGGTGCAAACTCTATATCATTCTTTATCTTCGGTGGTCTCATTCGTCTTCACTGCAATACCAACTCCGTCACTTCCGTCTGGCATTGTTACATTTCTATAATAAACTATCACCTCTCCGAGTTCTCTTATGTATCTTCGGAGTTCTTGCATATTTGCAGACATGTTTTCATAATCACCTATTGTAGTTGCAACGAATACAACTTTACCACCATTCATTTCTTTCATTTCGTCAAGAAATCTATCTAGGTAGGTATAACCTTCTGGCCAATCGGGATTCTCTTTACCAAGTTTACATGTCTTATCTTCGTTTCTTGGTCTTTTACCTTCTGAGTCTTTAACACATGGATTAGCAATCCTTGCTTCAGATACCACATACCATTTTGGTTCAATCAAATCTATATCTCTCGGAAGATTAGGTTGCATGATATCAATCTCTATTGGTTTAGAGACAACTTCAATTTGTTTGGTCTTTCCACCAAATATTGAACACCCACTAATGAGTGAACTAATTATTATTAAGGTCGCTAAGTTCTTTACTATCATTTTCTATACTCTCAAATACAGCCTTGGTGCCATTGTTGATTCTAGTTTCAACCATGCCAGGCTTTGCTTCTGCAAGTTTATCTAAATTATGTCTTCTGAATATATCTAGGTATTCATTCTTTTCTTTCTCGATTTGTGCGTTTCGAGCAGACAGTTGAAGTAATGATTGACCTTGCTTTTCATAAGCTGCCTTCATTGTTTCCATTGTCTGTTTCTGTTCCTCTACTGCAGTTTCAAGTTTCATATTGTTTGCAGTGAGAGTTTGATTTTCGGTGTATAACCAATAGGAACTTATTCCTAATACGATTACTAATGCTAATAAAAACTGTTGCATTCTTTACCTCTGCTCTATCCTATAATTAAGTCCAGCTGCTGAGCGTATGATTACAGGACTCTTATTCTTATCTACGAATTTCAATTCGTTTTGGGTTTGTTTTGAAATTGTTCTAACACCTTCGAAATATTGGTCGTCAGCATCACCCCATTCATTATTGTACGATACATGTATATCGTATCTTGTTGTGAATAGAGATTTAATCCACTCCCAAAATTGTGTTAAATATTTTTTCATAATAGTATATAGGTGTTATATAAACGAAACCCCTCGCCATCCAATACTCTTCAGCAGTGTTGAGGGGTTTCTAGTTCTATCTCTCTAAGTCACCTATCACTAATAGGTTTTCCTCTCCATTTTTCAGGCACGGTAAGTTAGCCGTGGATTCAAGAACTTAAACTTTTTTTCTACCATTCTTTGTAGAAACCTTCTTTTTCGTTATCGTTATAACCTTTCATGTAAATCTTTGTTTGGTATGGAGTCAACTCTGTAACTCTTTTACCTTTATATGTTCCGTTAGGATAATAGTGAGGATTTATACCTCGTCTATAATAAGAGTCGCAAGTGCCTCTATCATAAAGACCACCATTGACTGTGTGTTTTTCGGGGATTCCTTCTACTTCAAACATAATCTACTCCTTTAAGCTGCTTTTTGTTCTAATTCTTTCCAAGACATTCTTTCTGCCTTGAAACACTCAAATGCTTCTTTGTCATGAGCCCATGAAGCTTCTTGGTTTGTTAGTGCAGAAGGGAAATCTGTCACTTCCCAAGACTTTACAAACTCTTGGTAACCATCACTAGATGCATTACCTAATTTATTGATTAATGCAAGTATAGTTGCTTCAGAAACCTCTGGGCATTCGTAGTAAGAATGTTCACCCTCACCATATGCATTTTCTTCCCAAATCTCTTTGGTGACACCAAATGAAATGACATACTCTTTGCCACCTTTGAATTTCCAAGCGTTACCACCTTCTAAATTATAGTTCTCTAGATATTGTGTGTTTACGATTAGTGCCTTTTCCATTTTGTCTCCTTTAATCATACTCTTTTCTTAATTCTTTAAGTTGACTGATTGTATCAGCAGCAGAAGTGTGTAAAATACCAATTCCACCTGCTTTTTCCCAAGCTTCTATGTTCTTTGGTCTGTCGTCTATCAATACATTGTTCTTTAATGCATATGCAGACTTTTGAGCACCAGTGAATGTGCAGTTCACAACAACACTTGGGTCAACAAATTTCTTAATCCAAGACTTCTTGTCAAAAACAACCAACTCTCTATTGACTACACCAGCTGCAGTTAAAATCTCCCAGTTAATTCCAGTGTGTTTAATATATGCAATCAAGTCATACATATCAACCATTGGTGGAAGATTTGCAAACAGTCTCTTGTTTGTTAATTCTTCTTTTCTTGCGTCATAGTCGGAATGACCCTTGTCATCATTGGTCATTGGGTGACCAATCATTGCCTCACAACCCTTAAGAAAGTCTGCTAAAACACCGTCCATATCAACAAAAATGTATTTAATATTTTTAGGTTTATTCTCAATCATGTATACATTATACTACTAAATGCTACCCATTGTCAAGGCCCTAAAGCCGTATTTTATGGTGTTTTTCGTACAAATATGCCTCATTTTCGTCTAAAATTCGGCCGTCAAGGACTTGTTCTAAATGCTTCATTTCATGTGCTAGAGAGATTTCTCTTTCATCGTCATGTTTGATATAGATATCAATATAAGTGGTTTTATCTAAGACTCTAGGATACTCTATTAGACCTTTTTGAGTAAAAGAGGGTGGTAACCTCTTAATTGTTACCACAGCGTCCTTAGAATCGACGCTAAGTGCCTTAGCATGCCTAATTGCAAGGTCTAGTAGGTGTTTATTATTACAAAATATCTCCATCGTCATCATATTCCAGTTCTTCAACTTGGTCTTCGTCTATTTCACAGCCACAAAACGGGCAATGACATACAACATAATGGTGAGAATCCATTTCATGTTCTACTTCACATTCTGATTTACAACTTGTGCAAAAGCACTTAAAGATTTTAGTTTCTTGTTCAAGACTCATAGAGTTCCTTTTCTCCTATTGCTTCGGTAAATAAATTATCCATACTCTTCTTCTTTCCATTGATTGTAGCGTATGGTAATGGGTGTGGTGCATCTGATTCATAAAAATCAGTACCTTCTATATAGACTCTTACTTCGTTCTCAACTATATCTAAAGATTTAAATATATGTTGATATCTAAGACATATTGCGTCCCAAAGTTTCTCTTTTGGAAGATAGAGTTTGTAAGATTTCATTAACCACCCTTTGAACCAGCAGGATATTGATTTTGAGGTCTTTCATATGTAGATTTAAGATTTCCTCTTTTATCGTGCCAGGCTTTGAGTTCAGTAAATCCACCAATGTTTTCACCATTGATTCTTATCTGAGGGAATGTTCTTGCAGTTGGAAATATTTCCATTAACTCTTCTCTAGAAAAGTCTTCGTCCAACTGTTTATATGTAAATTCATATCGTTGTGTCTGACACAACAGTTTTGCTTGGTCACAAAAAGGACATTGTGGTTTTCCGTATATTTCTATCATCTTCCCTGACCTCTATATGCTTTGTGTGATTTCTTTTTGTTCTTATTCATTGAAGACATTGCAATTTTAACCTTTCTACCTCTTCCACCTTGTCCAATAGAAGAAGATTTCTTACTCGTTTCTCTGAGTCTTCCGTATATTCCTGACTTTTTCATAGTTTTATAGCAAGTAATAAGAAAATTGCAAGCATGATTATGTTTGCAAAAAACATTAAACCAGCAAGAATGGTATGATACCATATCCACCTAGTCTTATATGCATTCTCTATTGTTAAATCATCGGGGTCGGGTGAATCGTCTATTTGCTTTTTTACTAAATCGTCTTCCTCTTTGCTACCCCATAATATTTGATACCATTTTTTCATAATTTAAATCCTTCAAATGTGTCATCTGTGACATCTTGTTTTATTCCACCAATTACATACGATTCGATTTCGGTCTCCTGTGGTGCATTCTGTAGACCTCTACTATTAAACCAGTGTCGAGTCCATGGTAATGGATTGTTTGCACTGGATATATCATAAACTGGATTTAATCCAATCATTCGTAATCGTTTGTTTGCAATATATTCAATGTAATTGCTTAATAAAGGTACTGAAAGACCAATCATAGAACCGTCTTTGAATAGGAATTCTGCCCACTCTTTCTCTTGATTTACTGCATCTTCATACATTTCGTATACTTCTTTTTCACTTTCCTTCATAACTTTTAACATTAATTTATCTTTTTCATGTTTCTGATAAGCTTTCAGGATATGCTGAGTTACTGCCAGATGTTGTGCCTCATCTCTCGCTATCAGCGATAGTATCTTTGCACTTCCTTCCATGAGTTTTAACTCACCGAATGCAAATGAACATGCAAAGGACACAAAGAATCTTAATCCTTCTAATATGTTCACTGATATAAGTGCTAGATATAATGCTTTATAAAGTTCATATTCGTCTACTTTAAGACCTAATAATCTTCTTCGTCCTAATGCAATGAAATCGTCATATCTTTTTGTGACCATTTCAGCTCTCTTAACTATTGCATCTTCTTTTAATATAGTATCAAATATATCACTTGGGTCTGCATATACATTTTTAATGATATGAGTATAAGACCTACTGTGTATGGTCTCCATAAAATCCCAAGTGATAATGCAAGACTCAAGTTCAGGTAGAGACACAAATGGTAGAAATGCTATGCTTGGAGCTCTGCCCTGAACTGAGTCGAGAAGGGTTTGATACCTCAAATTAGATGTAAATATATGTTTTTGTGCTTTATTTAATGTCTGATAATCAGCACGGTCTTTCTGTAAAGAAACTTCTTCGGGTCTCCAAAAGAAACCTAGTTGTGTTTGTGTTAGTTTATCAAAGATAGGGTATTTGAATTCATCAAATCGTTGTGTATTCAACGACTCACCAAAGAAGATTTTCTCTTTAGTGAAGTCTACTTGTTTCTTATTAAATACTGTCATTAGTATTGTGGCCTCTTTCTTTTTAGTTTATCTACAATATCTTTGTCTTTTGGTGTAAAGTTTTCTTTATCTATTGTTTTACCGTCTTTAACTTGTTTGAATTCTTCATATCTGTTAACATAATCTGATTTATTAAATCCTAACCACAACCTATCGTTATGCCATACTGTATCCATAAACTCATTATAGTATCTTTGTTCCCAATCGTCTTGATTTTGAGGGTGCCATCTTGAAGGTCTTCCGTCAAAGGTACATGGATTATAATCTCTCTCCATAACACGAATTGTTTCATTCTCATCGAAATATTTTCCTTGAATGGCTTTCACTGTAGGCATGTGCATCATTTGACTTTGCACATTAAAGAAGTGACAAAACACATGATAACTATGGTCACCTAAAAGTCTTTCTCTCCAGTGTGCAACATTAGGGCCCTGATATAATAAAACATCACCAACCTCTAAGTCAATTCTCTTTGAAGTCTTTCTCTTTCTAATAGGAATTGCTTGTGTCTCTTCATAGATATCATTAGGCCAGTTGATAAAGTCTTGTGAGTTATCTACCCATATTGACCATGGTTTATTATCATCTGTCTTATAATCAAGACATATGGTTGCACTAATCTCACATGAAGGTCTGTCTGCATGTGCTTTTAAATATGCACCTCTTTCATATCGTCTTGTATATGAATATGTTTCCTGTAAATCCATATCAATTACATTCTTTAATTTATCCCACAACCACCTGTGTAATGCAACACCAAATGGTGTGTTATATGCACCTGCTGATTTATTAAGAGTGTCTTTGGGTGACTCAAAAATAGGGTCTATTTCAGGTTCCATTAAAGTCGATAACTTAGGGTCGAGTTCGATTCTCTTCCATGAGTCCATGGTCATATTAATGATTTCTTTAGGAATGAAGTCCTTTAATACTACATAACCCTCTTTCATTAACTTCCATGTTTTAGGATTAGTCTTGCCAGTCAGTGTCTTTTCTTCTGAAAAACCTTCTACAATGTATTCTATAGTTCTGTCATCAAATGGCACAGGCATCGCAATCGTCTTCCTCACTTGTTTCATTGAATGGGTCTTGTGGTAATTCTTCTAATAAAACATCTTCTACTTTACCGTCCATTGTATTATGGTAATAAGATGTTTTCCACCCATACTTATATGTAGTCAGTAAATCTTTAGCCATTACTGAAATTGGAACTTCATTATTTTCATAGTTTTCGGGATTATACGACCAGTTTCCACTGATTGCTTGGTCAAAAAACTTTTGCATAACTGCAATTATTTTAATGTATCCGTCATTGTCTTCCATGTCCCATAACAATGTATAGAAATTCTTTAACATTGAATACTGAGGGACAACTTGTTTAAGGGTTCCTTTCTTACTCTTCTTAACAGACAAGTGGTCTCTAGGTGGTTCTACACCATTCGTTGCATTAGAGACGACGCTAGAACTCTCAGACGGCATTTGTGCAGTCAAGGTTGAGTGTCTTATACCATGCTCTTTAATGTCTTTTCTAAGACCTTCCCAGTCCATTTTATACTTTGGTTTAACTAATTCATCAACAGACTCTTTGTATGTGTCTATTGGAAGAATACCTTCTGAGTATTTGGTTCTGTTGTAATACTCACATGCACCTTTCTCTTGTGCAATTTGATTACTTGCCTTTAGAAGATAGAATTGAAACCTCTCTGTTAATTCATGTACCAGTTCTAATGCTTTAGGGTCATCGTATTTAACCTTGTTTTTAGCAAGGTAATGTGCCAGTCCGATATATCCAATTCCTAGACTTCGTCTACTACGGGTTGAATATTCAGCTGCTTTAACTGGATACTCTTGGAAGTCTATCAGTTCTTCAAGTCCTCTCACTGATAGTTCACAAAGAGATTCCATTTCTTCTTCTTTTACAATACCCACATTAATTGCAGATAATATACACAATGCAATTTCACCCTCTCCTTCAATGCTTTGGATTGGGTCTGTAGGTAATGTGATTTCTTGACATAGATTACTCATGTTCACTTTATCTAAAAATGAACTATGGGAATTACTATGGTCAATATTCATAATGTAAATACGGCCAGTCTCTGCGCGTTCTTTTAATAAATCTGTTATTAGTTCTCTTGCACTAACCTTTCTTTTTGGTATAGAGTATGCATTCTCATACTTCTCATATAAATCATCAAACTCTTCTGTTCCAAATAAATCATAAAGGCCAGGCACATCATGTGGTGAGAATAAAGTTATTTCTCCGTTTTCGAGGAATCTTTTGTAGAAAAGTTCGGATAGTTGGATTGAGTAGTCCAGTTTACGAACTCTGTTGTCTTCGGTTCCTTTGTTATTTTTGAGGACAAGAATGTCTTCGATTTCTTGGTGCCAGATTGGGAAATGGACTGTAGCACTTCCACCTCTGACTCCATTTTGTGTACAGCATCTAACCGTTGATTCAAACTTTTTAAGGAATGGGATAACTCCAGTATGTTGGACTTCGCCCCCCCTAATCTTTGAACCAATTCCTCTAATGCGTCCAGCATTAATTCCAATTCCTGCTCGTTGTGCAACATATTTACCGATTGCGTGGTCACTGGAGAATATACTATTGAGTGTATCATCGGAGTCCACGAGTACGCAAGATGCAAATTGTCTGAGTGGAGTTCTAACTCCTGCCATGATTGGTGTTGGTATGTTAATTTTGAAAGTTGATATGGCGTCGTAGTATCGTTTAACATATTCTAGTCTTACCTCTTTGTCGTAGTTTTGAAATAATGTCATAGCAATTAACATATACATGAATTGTGGTGTTTCATATACTTCACCACTTGACCTGTCTTGCACCAAATACTTGTCTACTATTTGTTGTAGACCAGCATAGGTAAATGTTAAGTCTCGTGAATGTTTAATATATGAGTTACATTTTTCCAACTCTTCTTCTGTATAATGATTAAGAATGTCTGAGTCATAGACTCCCTTCTCAATGTTTCTTTCTATGATATCTTTAAGTGGTGGATAGATTTCTGAATCTTTCCATTTAGTATTAAATACTTGTTTCTGTATTGCAAACAATAATAGTCTTGCAGCTACAAACTGATAGTTTGGGCTTTCTGTTGAGATTAAATCATGTGCAGACTTAACTAATATTGATTGTATTTCTTTTGTGGTTATTCCTTCATAGAATTGAAGTCCACTATTCATTTCAACTGATGATTCACTAACACCTGTAATATGTCTACAGGCTTTCTCTACCATTCTGTGAATTTTATCTAAATCTATTGATGCTTTTGAGCCGTCTGATTTGACAACTTTGATTCCCCCATTCCCGTTATAACTCATGTCCTTTTATACTCCGATAGTTTTGTTTTAGCTGAGAGACCGTTGTAAGTATTAGAAGTGATAATATCCACTACTTCATCTTGAGACAAACCACCTTGAATCATGTCATTAATATCCTTAAACTCTGACACTCTTCTATCATTCCAAATACAGACATTCCAACCATCATTAATAACCTCAGTTATCTTTTTGACGATTTCTGTATTTCTTGGTTCGTTGTCATATATGAGTATTGCGTTGTCTTTAAATGTTTTATCTACTAAATTATCTAACTTTTTAAAATCACTTCCACCGACTGCAATGCTGTTGGGAAGGAACAAACTATCTATTGGCCCCTCTGTGACGAAGATAGTTTTTAAGTTGTCCACATTGTTAAGGTTATAGATGAGTGGAACATCATCTATGAATCTCATGGTTAAGTATCGTAAGGGCGAATCGTTAATTGCACGACCACTTATACCAATTAATTCACCTTTTTTATCATAGAAAGGTATAACTATTCTTGGGTCATTTCCAAGAACTCTGTCCTTGTACTTCTCACTAAAACTCGCAAGAGTTTGAGCATTTGAAACGAACCATAGTTTTTCGATTTGTTCTTGAGGAATGTTTCTCTCTTCTAGATACTTTCGTGACTCTGACTTCTCATTTGCACGAAAACATAATGCTGACAAATCTACTTCCTTCATATTTAGAAGTTCTTTTCGCGGAGTGAACTTAAAATCATTACTACTTCTTGTTTTTTTGGCTCGAGGTTTCTTTCCCGATTCCTGTAACCACTCTTTAATGTATTCTTTATGAATAACTGGGAAATGGTCTTTAAGAAAGTTTACACTTGAGGTAGATTTACCACAATTATGACACTTGTAAATAAAGTTTTGTTCTAATGTGAAATGAAATCCCCGTGCCTTGTATTGATTCTTTTGGGAATCGCCACAATAAGGACAACGGTGATTTAATGTGTTCTCATTCTTCCACTTGGCCTGTTCTAGAGAGGACACGACCATAGAAAGATACTTTCTTTCCAACCATAGCATACTTACTATTATACACTAATGTTGGTATATCTACAAGGTGTTTTTTCGGATTTCTTCCATCTTCTTCTTAGGTACTTGGAGAATATATCTCTGTTCTATTACCTTGGGTTTTTCTTCTTCAATCCTACGGGCAATTAACCCTACAGAAGTAATTAGAAGAAGTATTGCCAGCGGGTCAAAAACGAAGATTAGGGCAAAAATGACTGCTCTTATGGCGTTGTCAAGATACTTGACAGATTCATCTTGACCGTATATTACCTCTGCAATATATTGAATTGGCCCTACTTCTCGTTGGAAACCTAGAAGTTCCTGTTCAAATGGAAACTTTTCTTCCCTGAGTTCTTGTATTGTATCATAGACTGTATCTATTTGTCTATTGTATTCTTCCACTTGTTCCAGTTTTTCATCTGCATCTCCAGTGGATAAATTTCTTAACCTACTAATCTCTGCATTTGCATTATTGATTGTAGTCTGTGCTTGTTTTCTATAATTATCTATGTTGTCTTGTTGTGACTTTATATCTTTACGAATGTCTTCTCTTTGTTCTGACTGGGATTCATAGAGTGCATCTGCCTGTGCAATATAATCTATCTTCTCTGTCTCTGCCTGCCTAAAAGCACCACCCTCGTCCAGCGTAATGACTTCTACACCCTTTTCTCTTAATTCTGTTACGGCAGTATCAAGTGCAGTCAATTCACTTCTTAAACTTCTAATTTGTCCTTCTGCAAAATCAATATCACCTTGTACTCTGTCCCATGCACCGTCTCTTATCTCTATTTGTGCATTCACTGAATCAGTAACATCAAGTCCACCACTTGTAAGACCTTTAATTCTTTGTTCTATTAGAATAATACGATTCTCTTCTCTACCAATCTGATTATCTATTTGAACAATCTCTTGTTGTGCAGCTGCTGTTGCATATGAAGTATCTGAACTTGCCTTTGCAAGATATCCAAAAATACCAAGTGAGGTGATTAACATGAGGACAAATACGGAAAATGCAAGATAATATTTAATTACACCTAGTTTGTTCCATACCAAGTGTAAGTATGCAGCGGTAACTATCTTACCAAACTCTAGTGCAGATGCCATAATAACAACACCAAGATATGCACCAGCAAATATGGTTGCAAGTCCTAGAACGGAAAAATACGCTGCAATACCAGCAATACCTAATGATGTCAAAAGTGCAAGACTATTCAAGAATTTATTCATAATATATTACTTTCTTTTTAGGACTTCATACTTCTTCTTTTTCTTTTTCATTGTAGGAGGCATGGATATTCCATCTCCTGTTGCATTGACGGGTGCGTCTTCGTTTAATTGACCGAAGTCAACAAAATCTATAAGTTCCTCAGCAAGTTTAACCCCTGCCTCGTAATCAGACGGATAATGTAATCCCGCTATCACTCTCCCATAACCACATATTTTTGCACCCTTAAGAAGTCCAGCTCTATGTTGTGGGTAAAGTTTACCGTAATACTCTGCAACTAATACTGGTTGAACAGTATGTCCACTAGGGTAAGATGGAGTTTTTGCAGTGTCGGTTTTGAATCGTTCAAATGGTATATCTAATGCAGCTGCAACTTGATATGGTCTTGCACGATTATAATAATTCTTATAATGTCTAATAATAGGACGGCATTGGTCTTCAATATATTCTATCTTATCATCGTCATAATCTAGGTCATGGTCGTCCATGTATTGTTTGATATAATATGAAGCGTCTTCATCACAATTAATATATTGTCTTATTGCGTCAGCTGAAGCACCTTTAACTTCTTGTTGGATTAATTTGATTTCCTGAACAACCTTATTTCCAGTTGGGATATCGTCCAACTGTATTTTTTGCCAACCTTCTCTAAAGATTTCTAATTCTTTGTATTTGATTTTCTTTAAGTCTTTGTTTGGTGCAAAGACCATTTGGTCTATTTTTATTACTTCTTCAATAAACATCTTCTGCACTCAAAAAAATCTTTTGACCTGAAACATATCCTTCATAAACTGGAAGACCATATACTTTGGTGTATTCTCCAGTAATCTGAACAAGTGTCTTAGGGTTAAAGGAAGCTTCTCCTGTTGGGTCATTTTGAGAGTGTCTTAGTCTATATGCACCATTAGATAGTGTGGGTAAATCCATTGTTTCTGTTATCATATCAGGATTAAAGTTATCACTCTCCTTTAGATACCTATAGAATTTTTCATAAAGTTCTTCTGCCTGTTCATCTGACAGTTCAAGATTTTCTTTAAGTAGTGCAAGTGCAACTGCATAAGAAGCGAACTGTGTTTTACCTAATGGAACCATATTGACAAGTCTTTTTAGATTGAAAACCAACCTATGCAACATAGTAAGAGAACTCTTTTCTATTCTAGTAGAAGGGTTGTTTTTTGAACCGTCAGGCAACTTTTTAATTCTTTTTCCTTTTGCGTCAATAAACCCAAGTTGGTATGCCTTTTGTTTCTTCCAAGGTGTAACCAGTAGTTTAAGTATGCGAAAGACTATTAGTGTATCTATAATTCTCATACAACTATTTAGGTATTTTTAAAGTTCTCTTAGACGAGCTGCAAGCTCTGTATCGAGTTCTATATCCTTTTCCCATGTATTTTCTACATAACCAAGATATAGTAACATAGTCTTAATTGAAGTCCAGTATTGGTCGTCTTTAATTTTAAACTTCAACATTCTCATACAAGGGTCATGTCCGAATACATTAAAGAGACAGATTAGGTGATTTAACATGAGTCTTTCTCTCATTTCACCATTGTTATGATAACGGTGTAGTAACCGTTTTAGATATCTGAACCTTCTTAAATCCTCTTGAAAGTCTTCGAGTGACTCACACTGAGGGTCATCGTAATGCTTCATTGCAAAAGCTTGAAAGTTCTTTGCTGTGATTTTATCAAATAGACTCATAATATAATATATTTAGAACACCCCGAAGGGAAGATATACGGCCCTTTGACTTGGCCTTCACTCAGTAATCCCCGAGCTCTTTTTAAGTCCCCTTGTATCCATCTTACGACTTCAACCCAGTTCCCGAGCTCTTTTTAAGGTCTTACTTAATTATCTCTTGGATTAGAATGGGCACGACCCCTTAGACTAATGACCCGTATACCTTATAGCAACCATTTTCTAGTTGCTCGTATTTCACATGAAGTGAAACAATCTTCTCTTCGCTATCAAGTTCATCAATAGGTGTGTCTACAGACTTACCCGTGATTTCCCCATAACGAGAGAAGTTTAAATCGAATTCTCCAGCTTCGGAGAACTCTAATTCCGCCTCTGCAGATGACGGATTTAATCCTATTTGTGCAAGTTTGGCTTTCATTTGTTCAACTGCAGCTTCAGGGTTCATGTACTCTGATACTGCAGTATGACCTAAGATTGCATTAATCTTGTTTTTGACATCGACATCATCAATGTCGTGAGGAATTTCTTCTGAACTAAGACCAGCCGAATCGTGATAGTTCGAACCTTTGTGCATTTCAGTTATAAAGTTTTTAAATGTTTTCATATCTTTATTTATGTTGTCAATGCAACACCGACTCCTAAAACTTCTGCATGTGCAGCGAATATCTCATCAGAAGCGTCTTTATGTACGAATTCAACCGTACCAGCTTTCAATGTAAATGTACCTATAGTAACATTTGCACTGGTTTCAACTGTTACCAATCTATCAGTTGACCCTGAGTTATATAGTCTAACTACAGTCGAACCGAAATTCGCTCCATTCGTTGTGCTTGTTCCACAAGCTGCTTCTGTGCCTAATACCTTAGTTTTCATTATCTAACCCCTGTTATGCTACAGCTGTAATTGTTCCAGCAGCAGTTCCGATTCCAGCAGAAGAAGTAATGGTTGCGTTTCCACCACCAACTGTATCTACTATTGTTGAACCACCTGCGTGGGCTACAGCATCTGCACCAAAACTTAATACATCATCTGCAGCGATTGCAGCGTTTCCAGCTCCGATTGCCAATTCAAATGTAAGTTGGTTAGTTGTTGAACCTGAAGCATAAACTAATACATGTGGGCCTCTGCCTGAACCACTACCTTGGTTTCCGTTGGAAACTGATAAAGTAGGTGAACCTGATACAGTCACAGCTTCGTTATAACTTACTGTTGCAGATAATGTTCCACCAGCTGAGACATCCCATTCTGTTGAAACCCAATCTATAGCAGTAATGTCTGCTTGACCTATATCGGTTGCAAGACCTGTTGAACTACCAACTGCAACTAAAAGTTCCTCTAGAGTTCTAGACCCTACAGTTTTTCTTAGTACCCAACCGGCAGCACTTGCAAATGTATTTGATTTATCTGTGTCTGATAACCACTTAGGTTTAGCTTCATCAGCGTCTGATACTCCCCATAATGCCATTTTTTCTCTCCGTTAACTTGCGATTTTCAAAATATCTTTGAAAGTCTTTTTAAATGATTTTGCGTCTTTTTGCAATAGTCTAGTGTATTTATCACGAATGGGAGCCTTAACAGACATTAAAGTGTCATGAACTTTGATTGCATCTTTGAACTTGACTTTAGTCTTCTTCATGTCATCAGTTCTGACTTCACCATTCTTCTTTGTATCTAAGAACTTTCTTAACTGCATTAACATATTTGCATCGGGTCTGAGTTGCATTCCCTGTGCTTTACTGTTAAATGCATCGATAGCTCTATCGATAACTTCGTCTTCTTGAGCTTCGGAATACTTTCCACCACTCATAGTCGAAATCTTTTCTATTTTTGCAAGAAGGTCTTTCTCGTTTTTTGCTTTTGCAACTGCACGAGCAATCTTCTTGTTTCCACCATCGGACATCATTCCAAAGTCTGCAGTCTTTTCCATAACTGCAGCTACTTGTTTAGCGTCCTTTACATAACCTAACTTCTTTAGTTTCTCTTTGAAAAGTTTTGTCCTACCGTCTGTCGTAAGAATCTTTTCAATTTCTTTTGCAGTAACTCTAGCCATTGTAATTACTTATATAAGTGTCCACCATGGTAGGCAGAAGGATATTTTGTTACAAATTCTATGTATCGATTATCTGTAACATTACCTCTTGCGCCTTTTGCTGGTGCTTTCCAACCTGCTGGTTTAAATATATCACCAGTTGCAATTTCTACAAATGCATGAATAGAGGCTGCTCTACCCATTTCCCACATTTCTAGACGGTAATATTTACTTGCTTTTCTAGCTTTTAATTCTGTTTGTTTTTCTTTATGTAATCTTGCAAACTGACCAGTTTTTATTTGTTTGTTGATTGCAACAACATAATTAACAACACCTGCGTCTATGGTATGGTCTGTGTTATCGAGGTCAATACCACCTGATTGAACAGAAGGTAATACTGGTGCTTCTGTTAACTCTTCTTTCATCATATTTCTGAAAGTGTC
>CEUI01033871.1_pt1 | contig 22808 bp, 17 predicted proteins | sample 531411 | NCBI WGS metagenome assembly CEUI01 (sample SAMEA2622841, study PRJEB7988) | marine metagenome | isolation source: saline water (ENVO:00002010), including
AGTTGTTGGTGATGATTATGAATTCACACTTGGTAAAAAATTCATACACATTTCTGGAAACACAAATATAATTGTTGGTCCAACTGGCGAAGATGGTGAGGGAGGAAACTTCAATTTCTATGTAAAGGGTGATGCTGAACTTCAGGTAGACGGGAATGTAAATCAAGTAATAAAGAAAAATGTTACCCAAACCGTAGATGGAAAGATTTCTATTGAGTCTAAAGAAAAAGAGATAGAGATAAAATCAAAAGGAAATATAAAATTAGAATCAGAGGCAAACATAGACCTTACAGGGAAAATCATAACAATCGAAGGTGACCTAATCAACCTCAATGCATAGGAATAAAAATGGCAGGCGGAATTACTACAACTGAACATACTGCAATACCTTTTGGTGCAAACTTTACTTTATCAGAACCTAAAGTTACTGCTGGTGGTAGTCCTGTTGTGTTGGAAGGTTCTCCATTAACACCACACGGACCTATTCCCGGACACGGAGAAATTCCATCCTTTATGACTACAAGTTCTATTTCGGTTAGAATAAATGGAAAAGGTGTAATACGACAAGGTGATGTTGCATCGTGTGGTGACCAAGCAACTGGAAACCCCAAGATAATGGTGGGAGATTGATATGGGATTATTTTCAACAGATGGGTGTACAATATCGGCAGTATCTCTTTCATCAACCAACAAAGAGATAATAAAAGAAGTAACATCAGGTAATGCATTTTTAAATCCAGTCAAGGGAGACATAGATGGTATAAGTGCATCTATATCAAGCACAACATCTCTTATAACTGGTGCAGGTAACACCGCAATATGGAGTAGTCTTACTGGTGATTTGGCAAGTTTGAATACAACTTTAAATTCTTACCTATCTCATTCTAACAGATTGTCTGGTGTTAATCTGGGTGCAACAGGACCTAGTGGGGAACCGGGTCTTAATGGTCTCATAGGAATTGCAAAAGCATATAACTCTGTGTGTGAATCGATGACTGGTGGGACGAAAGATAATTTTACTCCAGTGTTTGACAGTATTCTTGGACCTGGTTCTTCTAAAATAAAAAGAGAGAAAGAAATTATAGAAAATGTAAAGATATTTGTACGGAACAACAGTTCTCTGGGCTCTGCTACCACACCGTTCAATACAGAATTGGCAAACCACATAACATCCGTAAAAGCATCAAAGGATGTGATTCAAAAATTAATAACAGATGATAATGCATCATATGACAATGCTCAAACAACTGTAAGAAATTATAATCTGGGAAATGAGTTGTTCTCTAGTAAAAACGACCCATGTTTCACAGGCAAATTATTTGACTCAATTGGGTCTCCAGTCGTAAAGGAAAAACTAAATACCTTATAATGTCAACATATATAAAGTATACAGGAAGGAAAGATGAATATAAGTAACTGGGATGAATGGGTATCACTTGGAATTTCCCTCGCTGCCGTAACAGCAGGGTTTTTTACATATTTCATCAACAAACAAATTAAGAAAAGAAAAAAGGCAAAAGATATAGTGTCTCCTTCTTTGGACTTTCCTGAAGTATTCTGGAATGTACATACTAAAATACAAGAAACTATTACGGAATTGCGATTGAGGGTAGATTGTGCAAGAACACACCTTGTTCAATTTCATAATGGTGGATATTTCCTAGATGGTATCAGTATGAAAAGAATGTCACTCACCCATGAGTCTCTAGAAAGAAGTGTTTCTGGTGAAATCAAGAATCATCAGGATTTAGTCATGAGTATGTTTATGCCTTTGTTGGAAAATGTGAAGAATGATACAGCCACTTTGAGATATGTTAATGAGATGGAAGATTCGTATCCCAAACAGCACTTAGACAGTAGCAATGTTATTGCTTTTTCTGTTTTACCCATCAGAAATGATAATATGATTGTGGGTTATATAATGTCTCAATGGTGTAGTTGGAACAAAGTAGACTCCATAGACGAAGAATTAGTAGAAGATTGGATGAATCGTAGCCAATCTTTAATTGAAGTTGAATTAATAAACCAAAAAAGAAAAACTGAGTATAAATAAAGTATGGCAGGACAAGTATCAAGAGAAAGATATAAGGATTTAGATTTGGACTTTACAGCACATCCAGTCTCAGGGGATGTTGTGCAAAAATTAAACAAAGATTCTATAAAACAATCAGTCAAAAATCTAATTCGTATGGGGAAATTTGATAAACCTTTTCAGCCACAAATAAACTCAAGAATCAAGCAACTTCTATTTGAACCAGACACCCCACTGACCATAATAGAAATAAAAAAATCGGTAACAGACATTATAGGAAGATGGGAGCCAAGAGTAAACATGTTAGATGTTGAGGTGCATTATAATATTCCAGACAATTCTTATAATATAACAATGACATATAACATAGTAAATCAGCCAAGTGTTGAAACAGTTTCACTACAATTAGCGAGATTAAAATGACATACAATGACAGAAAAACAGAAGTAAATAGTTTAGACTTCTTCGGTATTAAGAATAACCTAAAGAATTATCTTTCTGGTCTCGACCAGTTTACCGATTTTAACTTTGAGGGTTCTGGAGCCAATATTCTATTAGACCTTCTTGCATATGTTACACACTATCAGGGATTTTATAACAACATGGTTGCCAATGAGATGTTCCTCGACAGTGCTGTAAAAAGAACTTCAGTGGTTTCTCATGCAAAAGCATTGGGATATACCCCTTCTTCTTCCAGTCCATCTACAGCAACAGTGGACATTACTATTAATGACACAGATTCTTCAATAACATATTTATCAAAACGAACAAAGTTTAAAGCAACAAAAGATAATATCACATATACATTTACAAATCCAAGTTCCGAAGAATTTGAAGTTTTAAACTCCACACAAAAGATTGCGAGAAATGTAACATTGGTAGAAGGTTCTTGGAGATTGGCATCTTTTGTTGTAGATTCAAATGTAGGAAATCAAAGATTTATTATACCAAATAAAAATGTCGATATGAGTAGAATAACTGTAAATGTGCAGAAGTCTACAACAGACGATAGTGGATGGAGTGATACTTGGACGGAAGTGACAGATGTTACAGAGTTGAGTTCTACAAGTAAAGTATATTTTACACAAGAAACGGAAGATGGTTTTTATGAAATCTATTTCGGAGATGGTATATTAGGAAAGAAATTAGATGACGGTAATTTAATAGTTGTAGACTTTTTAATTACAAATGGTGCGGCTTCAAATGAAATAGGAAGTCAAGACAGTGTTTCTTCGAGGTCGTTCACTTCTTCAAATATATCAAACCTATCAGACATTGTAGTAGTAACAACATCCAATGGTGGTTCGGGTAAAGAAACTTTAGATTCAATTAGATTCAACGCACCAAAAGCATATCAAACCCAAAACAGAAATGTAACTGCCAATGACTACAAGTCATACATTTCTCAGAACTATGGTAATGCAAGTGATGTCTTTGTTTGGGGTGGTGAAGACAACGACCCACCAGAATATGGTAAGGTTTTTGTGTCGGTAAAACCATCAAACTCCAGTGTTCTTAACAATGAAGAAAAAATCTCGTTACAGAATTTAATAAAAGACCAAAATATGGTTAGTATAATTCCTGATGTAGTTGACCCCAATTACATTTATTTAAACATCAAAAGCAAAGTTAAATTTAATCCAGATGAAACTACACTAAGTGCATCAGACATGAAAACTCAAGTACTTTCATCTATTGTAGATTATAAACTTTTAAGTCTTGAAAAGTTTGATAGAAATTTCAGACATTCTAAATTTACAAAAAGCATAGACGATACAGACGATTCAATTTTAGGAAATGATACTTCAATAAAAATTGAAAAAAGATTAACTCCAACCATAGGAGAATTTAAATCATATACTCTTAGATTTGAAAATCCTCTCTATCACCCACACGATGGCCATATGTCAATACTTTCTTCTTCTTTGTTCACTTACACAAAAGATAACGGTGTTACAGTGAATGCATTTTTAGATGACGATGGGAAAGGAACTGTAAGGATTTATGAATTAGTAGGTGATACAAGAGAATATATCAAAGAAGATATTGGAACTATAGATTATACCAAAGGAATTGTTTCTTTGAAAAACTTCAAACCCGACAGTGTAGAAAATACAATAATAAGAGTTTTCTGCGAACCGCAAGACAATGATGTTCTCTCAGAAAGAAATACCATTCTAGTAATAGATACTGAAAATTCCGATGCAATCGACATTACTGTAGAATCATACATTCCATATTCAACAAAAGCAACGAGTTCCAGTGTTTCAGTTTCATCAAACGATTCATCAAGTAATAGTGGGTATTGATAATGACTTATTTGATTTTTCATACTGGTGTAGCAGGTTCAGCAACTGATGAACCAGTCCCGCAGGTAACTTTACTTGCTGGTTCTACTGCTAGTGTTGAAAATTCTGTTTCAAGTATTATATCTGAATATCTACCAGAGTTTGTAACCAGTAATCACCAAACTTTTGTTTCTTTCATAGAAGCATATTATGAATGGATGGAACATATTGAAAATCCTCTAGGGACATCTATAACTTTTATGGATGATTTGGATATAGACAGAACTTTAGATTCCTTTGTTGAATATTTTAAAAATAATTATCTTTATTCTTTTCCTAAAAAATTTGCAGAGGTTTCTACCAACTCCGTTGACGAAAAAACTGTATTAAAGAATGTCAAAGATTTCTATAAATCAAAAGGAACAGAAAAGGCATATAAGTTTCTTTTCCGAATTCTACACGACAGTGATGTTTCGTTCTATTATCCGAAGAAAGATATATTGAGAGTATCTGATGGTAAATGGATAGAAAAGAAATCAATTAAAATTACTAGCAACAACGGAACTTCAAACTTTGATATGAAAAATAAAAGAATAGAGCAAATTGACTCTACTCTTGGTGGTTCAGTTTCAGCATACGCGAATGTAGATAATGTTTATCAATACCAAATCCAACAATATAGTGTAACCGAATTATTTCTTGTTGATATTAATGGAACATTCACTCAGGGTTCAAAGGTGAAATGTACACTAGATGACGGAACAGATTTAGAAGAAAATATATACACAATTCCTTCAGATATTGTCATTTCTGGTGGTGGTGCAGGATATCGTTCGTTGGATGTAATTAATATCGATGAATCTTCATCCGAGTATGTCGGAGGTGTAGGAGCAAAAGGAAAAGTTACCAAAGTAGATGCAAATGGTATAATACAAAATGCACAAATTGATGAATTTGGCGTTGACTATAGAAACTCCGAAGGAAAGACAACTCTACCAATCGTATTTAAGTCTGCATCTGGTTCAGGAGCAACTGGATATGTAAAAATAGATGCTCTTTGCACCTATCCAGGTTACTATGCTAACAACGATGGTAAAGTAAGTTCAAACAAAAAACTAAGAGATAATGACTTATACCAAGAATACTCTTATGTTCTTAAAGCAGAAGTTTCATTAGACTCATATAGAAATCAAATTAAAAAATTAGCACACCCTGCTGGAACAAAAATGTTTGGCAACATATCTTTGTTTGACAGTTCAACAACTACTAACACATATAGCACAGGTGTTTTCCAAACAAAAATTCCAATAATCGGAAGATATACTCCATATACATTAGATACGCATGACAACTTAATTGCCGCGACTGGTTCTGGTACTGCTGTTGATTTATATCCCAGAGGATTTAATCCAGGTTCAACTGCCGCCAATCATTGTTTGGGAAACACTGGTGGAAGACTGGCAATTAAAACTGTTGGTGCTACTGGTGGATATACACTTGGTTCATTTAGGGTCGGAGAAGGTATAACTGGTTCTACTACTGGGGTTTCAGGAAGTATATTCGGGTGGTCAAGAAACTCGTCAACGGGTGGTGTGCTGTTCCTAAACACTGTAGGAACAGGAACTGCTCTCGGATTTACTACTGGAGAAATGATAACAGCAACAGGTGGAATGACAGGAATTGTAGAATTTGTTACTGTTGGAAACGGAACAGTTTACGAATTTGGTTCTACTACACACGCAACTGGACCGGCATGGGGATATACGGGCGCATTAACTGGAGGTGCTACTGCGTTTGGTGCAACTGCATATTGGGACATTGAAACGGGATGGCAACAAGAATACGGAAACATTCCCGAAACGATAGAAACAGTAGATATAACACACTCAACCGCATATACAGCAGGTTGGGATTATACTATTGGTAATACAGTGATACAAGGTGATGGAGATGATGGAAACTTAACAAGAGGAATTGTTAAAGATTGGATTCCCGGTGCATCTGGTGCAACTGGTAATATATTAAAAATACAAAAAACAAGTGGCCAAGATTTTGTTGCGGGAACTATAACAGAGATAAATACATATGGAGGCGAAGGTATAAGTTATACTTTCTCTCACGGTGGAACTAGTGGTAATACTATAAGGAATAAAATTAAACACATAACATTAGATGAATTAAAAAATCCGAGTTGGGAATTCCATAGTGACCACGGATATACGGTGTGATGGGTAGATTAGGGGACTAAAATGGCTTCAGATGCAATGACAAAATCATTTTCACTAACATTTGCTAAAGACTTGGCAAATGAATTTTCTAATGAAAAAACAGACCAATACTTCCTTATGTTCGGTAAGGTAGACGAATGGACGAATGCTCCATACAGTACAGGAAGTGTAAGTACTGCTGCCGCAAATGTAGATTCCGTGGAAAAGGCAAACTATGCACTTAGAGATGGGCTTGCTCTGAAGAGAATATCTTCTAGAAACATATACCATATGATTCCCAGAAATAATTGGACATATGGAACAGCATATGATGAGTATGACCATACAGTTAATATGTTTAGTTCAAAAACATTCTTTGTTTATACTTCTACTGGAAACATATATAAATGTATTTTTAATAACAACGGGGCGGTGTCACAATATGAACCAGACCACACACAGTCGGAAGTATTGACATATAGTGATGGATATAGATGGAAATTCATATGTAAGGTGACAGAAGACAGTCAAGATTTTATAACCGAAGAGTATGTTCCAGTTTCTGTTGCAGTAGACGATAGAGCATTAACACTGAATCAATGGAACAACCAACAAGCGGCATCCAATGGTTCTATAGAATATGTTAAGACCACTTCACCTTCTTCTGCTTTTACTGCTGCCCAATGGACGAAATCATCAACAGATAATAAAGAAATTGGTGCGAATGCCGCGGTGGGTGATATTTCTCTTGTTTTAAATTCAGCAGACAACCAAAACACCACAGATTATTATAAAGGATATGCAATCTATATTTCCAGTGGTAGCGGTGTTGGTCAAAGAAGAGTAATCACAGGATACAGCCAAGCAGACAATGTTGTTTCGTTTACGGATGCATTAACATCAGAAGTTACTGTGTCTGAGGGTGGTGTACAAGGTTCTAGATATCAAATAATACCTAACTTGGTGTTTGATGGAGACGGCTCATCCGCGGAAGGAATTCCTGTTTTAAATACTGAAAATGAGATAACATCTGTTACTATGATAAATTCAGGAACAGATTATACTATTGCAGATATCACAGCATATCCCAGAGGAGTATCTGGGGGAGATATAGGTTCTAATGATATTGAAGGACCGACCTTCTCTGCAATAATTCCACCATATGGTGGTCATGGAAAAAATGTTCTAAGAGAAATGGATGGTTCTAAAATTATGATTAGAACTTCCATTCCCGGAACAGATGCTAATTTCAATGCACTTGGAAATGAATTTAGACAAATATCAATTGTTAAAAATCCTCTATTAAGTGGCGGAACAAATGATGGTAAGATAGCAGGTTCTGAAATTACAAGAAAGAAACAATTAACTGTCAGGAGACCTTATTTCATGACTGCCAGTTATAACGATTCTGCGTTCGCCGTTGGAAACTCCGTAATGGGTGAAACATCAAAAGCAACTGGTAAAATTGAATCTTGGGTTACAGACCCACAAGACCCAACTACAGGTACACTAGAACTTTCAAATGTTCAAGGAACTTTTGATTTAGAAGACCCAGAATCAAATCTAACACGATTTGTTTTTAATGGTAATGTTGGAAACACAGGAGATTTCACCATAGGTTATACGGTAAAACAACCCGATGCTTCACCCGTACCCGTAGGAAAAGTTGTTGCATGGAGTGCGCCGGCAGGTGGACCATATGAATTGATTGTCAATGTCACATCAAATTCTTTTGACAGTACAAATACAGTTCAAGAATATAACCTATCTGATGTTACTACATTTAGTTGGGGTGGTATTGATACCAAAGAAAGAAAAATGGGAGAACTGTTGAAGCACTACTCTTCAACACAAGGAACTACCTTTGAATTTAAATTATTCCCAGATGATAATGGATGGCAAAATGTAGCAAGAGCCAATTCTATAACGGATGTTCAATCCGAAGATGTTCTAGAAGGAACTTATAGAATGACAACAACCTTAGTTATTACAGATTCTGGAAGCAGTTTGACAGATTCTTCATACACCAAAGATGATATGGTGTATCAAATAGGTTTAGATTCTGGTTTAACTGGAACTTCTGTTTCAGGAAAAATAGTTGACTGGGACGCAACAAACGGAAATACTGGAATAATGGTTATAAATGATGTCAGAGGAACTTTTGCAGAGGGTGGGTTCTCTGGTGGAACAAATCACACAATTACTGGAGTATCTGGTCCAGAAATTCAAATTGGGTCAGGAGAAGTCTTATACATACAGAATATAAGGCCTGTTACTAGAAACACAGAACAAGACGAAGAAATCAAGGTAATGATTGGTTTTTAGGAGTTTTAAAATAAATGGTATATAACGCAACACTTTTCAATACAGACCCATACTGGGACGATTTCAACGAAGACAAAAAATTCCTTCGGTTGTTGTTTAAACCAGGCAATGCTGTACAGGCAAGAGAATTAACTCAACTACAAACAATCATTCAAGACCAAATTAATAAATTTGGCGACCATGTATTTAAGGAAGGTTCTAGAGTTCTTGGTGGAGAAATTTCAAACCAAGATGCAACATTTTTAAGAGTTGAGACCACAGACCCAACAAGCAGTACAGGTGTAGAAATTGATATTCAATCACTACTAGGAACAGAAATTACAACACATAATGTTGTTGGTGACGACACAAGAAGAGCAAAAGTTCTTTATGGTATTACTGGAGCAACATCAGACAACGACAATTATTATCTTCTGTTTGTACAATACCTAAACGGCGGAGGAATTACAGGCAATGGTGATTATGGAAGCCAATGGGGTGAAGGAGATACAATTAAGGGGTCTTCTGGTTCAAACACATATGTTGCAAGAATTGCAACTACTATTGGACAACCTCAAACAGACGCAACCATCGTTAATGGAACAACTGGTACTGCAAAATTAACTAGTACAGAAAATGGTATATTCTTTGTTAATGGACATTTCGTAAAATCTGATTTTCAATCTGTTTCTCCTTATGGTTTAACAGGAACAAATTCAGACATCAGAAACTTTGCAAGTCCAACTAGTAGAATTGGTTTTTCTAAAAATCAAGAAGTGGTACAACACACCGAAGACTATACTCTAAGAGACCCTGCTTCTGGTACATACAACTATAATGCTCCTGGTGCTGACAGACTTAAGATTGATTTAAAATTAGAATTTAAAAACTTCGTAAACTCTGCAACATATGGTTCAAGTGGATTTGGTGATGCAAACTTTGTGGATTTGGTTAGATATGTGGATGGTAAAGTTGTTGGAACAAAAGATTATACTAATTATTCTGAAATAGAAAGAAACCTTGCAAGAAGAACATATGACGAATCTGGTTCTTACACAACCAAACCCTTTGAAATTGATATAAGAGAATCACTTTCATCATTGGGTGGAGTTTATACACCAGACGAAGGTGGGGACGAGACAAAGACAGCAATAGGACTCCAACCAGGAAAAGCATATGTTTTTGGATATGAATTTGAAACACAAGGGACTCAATATGTTCTTGTTGATAAAGCAAGAACTACAAATACACTAACAAACCAACCAGTAAGTGATGTTACCTTTGGTCAGTATGTTGTAGTGGGTGCTAGTGGTGGAGATGTAGGAGTTGGATGGACATCTGGTGGTGGTATAGATTTCACCACATCATATCCTAGAATTCGTCTTACAGGTTCTGGTGGAGCAACTGGTACTGCAAGAGTTCGGCAAATAATTGCGAACAATGATAATTTTGGTGGAACTGGTATGACCTCTTCTGCTCAAACATATAACATGTATTTGTTTGATATTAATCTTGGTGGAATTACTGCCTTTAATAATGTTAAAAATCTAGGTCAAACAAATGACTTTGGTGCTGATGGTATTACTGCTTCGTTCCAGATTGCGGCTGGATTTACCAACGCAACAAATGGATGGGGTGCGAGAGTATACAATGCAGGGTCGAATTCTTCAATCTTCCCACTACCAGTAGGAAATTCAGTTTCTAGTGTAGATTCCTTAACATATAGAATACTTAAGGGTTTCTCATGGACTCACACCGCCGGAACAGTAAAAACTCTTTCTAGTGGGGATGATACACACACATTTGTTGGTTCTGTTGATAACTCAAATTCTGTTTATGGTTCAGATAAAAAAGACCATTACATTTTAATAGGCGGAGTGACAGGAAACAGAATAAACACAGACAGTATAAAGTTTGAAAAATCAGTAGACGGAAAGAGTCTATCGATTGGTCATGCATCTGATGCAGGACTTCAACTGGCGAGTGGAGATTATACATTATATTCAACTCTACAAGTATCAGCCGGTGGATTTAGAAAGAAAACAAGAACAAACGATTCTACTACATCATATTCAGTAGACAACGGACAAAGCAGTAGTCTTTCTGGTGATACTGGTGGTTACTTCATTCCATTAGACCATATTGATATTATTGATGTAACAAAAGTTCAAGACAATAACGGAACTGTTTCTACAGCAACAGGTTTAGATGCTTCTGATGTTAAGGGTGCATTCTTATTGGACAACGGACAAAAAGATAACTATTATGATTTCGGTAAACTATACTTGAAACCAGATTTGGGTGTTTCTGGTATTACTGGAACAATAAACCTAACAGTAACATACGATAGGTTTGCACACGACTCTGGTGAAGGACCATTTGTTGTCAACTCATACACACACGATTCATCTGGATTTACTTTTGATAACATTCCAATCTACACAAGTCCAACAACAGGAAAGAGTTTCTCTCTGAGAAACTGCATGGACTTTAGAGGAACTGCTCAGAGTGATGGTACTATTAAAATTGATGGATTGAACCCCCGCGGCGGTTCATCCACATTTACTTCAACTTATGAACATCACCTCTCTAGAATTGATAAGATTGTTCTTACAAAAGAGAGACAATTTGATGTCATCAAAGGTGTTCCGGCTCTAAACCCAACAACACCTCCAGATAGACCAGATGCAATGACACTATATGTCATCACTGTTCCTGCATACACATACAACATTGATGATATTACCACCAAGTATGTTGAAAACAAACGATATACAATGAGAGATATTGGTGCTATTGAAAAGAGAGTAGAGAATCTAGAATATTACACAAGTCTATCTTTGCTTGAACAACAAACAGAAGCAAGGTCATTTGTAGATTCTTCTGGAAACGACATCTTTAAAAACGGTATAATGGTAGATGCTTTCAGAGGACACTCCGTTGGAGATGTATTAAATAGCGACTACAACTGTTCTATTGATTATGAGAACGGGCATCTTCGTCCACCGTTTACGAGCAAGGGACTTAAACTAGAAAACACATCATCCACAGGACTTACTATAACTCCTGATGGAATTGCTATGCTAGAACCTTCTATAAAAGAAAATGAAGTATGGCAACCGTTCGCAAGTTACTATACATCTGTAAACCCATTCAATGTTCCTAACTTTATGGGACACATTGAAATTGATGACCCCTTCGATAACTGGTACGACCAAACAAACAAACCAACGGTAAAAATAAACACCGAAGGCGAGAATGACAGATGGAAGATAAAGAACGAAAACACATCCTATGGATTCGGTACTCAGTGGAATGACTGGGAAGCATTGTGGTCTGGTAGAAATGTAACAGAGAGTGACTTATACAACAATCGTGGTAGAGCATTCCTTAGTGATTTTACTACTGCCTCACTAGAAAATAATATGGAACAAAGAGTTGGTATTGCATCAGATGCCGCAATTCGTTCTACCGAAACACTGAAGAACAACGAAGGTCGTTCTGGTATCAGAGTAAGAAGACTTCCAGAAAGACTAGAAAAACTAGTAAACAACAGAATAGTTGATGTAAGTGTTGTTCCTTATATGCGTTCTAAGACTGTAACTTTCAGTGCATATGGACTGAAACCAAACACACAGGTGTATCCATTCTTTGATGGTGACAATGTTACTACTTACTGTGGACCATCTGGCGGAGCATCTGGAGATGGATTGATGACAAGTTCCAACGGAGACCTTGTTGATGCATTCTTCTCTATTCCTTCTGGAACATTCAAGAGTGGTGAAAAACTTCTTAGACTTACAGACAGTTCAACAGACACTTTATCGGAAACTACAACTGCGGGTGATGGAAAATATTATGCTCAAGGAATTGTAGAACAGACAGATGGTTCTATGATTTCTAGTAGACCATTTATCAGCAGAAGACAAGTAGTAAATGATAACTCTATTGTTAGAGATGCATTCGACAGAGATGTGTATATCAATACAAGCGAAAACAACTTGTGGATTGACCCACTTTCACAATCCTTTACGGTTAACAGAAACGACAATCCAGAAGGAATGTTCATACACAGTATTGATTTATTCTTTAGAGATAGGTCTCCATATGTTCCAGTAACATTAGAGATTCGTCCTACACTAAATGGTTATCCACACCTTTCTAAAGTTTTACCTTTCTCTAGTGTATCGTTGATTCCACCTGCAAATGAAATTAGGTCAAATTATCCAGACGATTCAGTTTATACAAGATTCCAATTCAGCACTCCTGTATATTGTGCGCCTGGGGAATACTCCTTCTGTCTAAGAACAAGCAGTCAGGATTATAAACTTTTTGAAGCGACAGTTGGTGAAGCAGACTTAGTTAACAGTGGTATAATTTCAGAACAACCACATATTGGACCAATGTTCACACCACAGAATAACGGAATCTCTAGTCGAAACGACAACAGAATGTTGAAGTTTAGAATTAATAAGTGTAGATTTGATACTCTCGAAGGTAGTTTGGTAAGTAAGATTCCTTCTGCTGAGTTTACTCAAGAGATAGGTTCTTCAGGATTTACTTGCGACACATTCAAAGTTGTATCTGGTGAATTTGCACCCCAAGACACTACACTTACTCACACCACAACTATTGGTACAGTATCACCAACAATAATCACAAACGAAAATATATATCTTGAAGCATCACAATTACTTTCTTCAAATTCTGATTTCCAACTGGATACAACATTAAAATCTACTGATGACGATGTGTCTCCTGTAATTGACCTAAGAAGATTGGATTTGGTTACAGTTCATAACTTGGTAAATAACAGTACAGAAAGTGGAACAAACGGTGAATTGAATGCCAATGCAAACTCATCTGACGGTTCACTATATGGACCAGATACAGATAACCCAAGTGATACCGCAGGAGCGGCAGCAAGGTATATCACCAGAAGAGTTACACTAGCAGACGGATTTGAATCTACCAACTTCAAAGTATTACTGGGTGTTAACAAGCCAGCAGAAGCAACCGTCCAAGTATTCATCAAACCTATGTCTGAAGAAGACGACAGAAACTTTGAGGATATTGGATATACATTGATGACCGCAGATGCAACAATACCTGATGCGGCGAACAATTATGACTTTACAGATGTCACCTTCTCGTTGTCTAGTGCATTCACCCAACCAATGAAAACATTTGCTGTCAAAGTTTGCTTGTATAGTTCATCAAGCACTAAAGTTCCATCTGTAAAAGATTTTAGAACAATAGCATTAAATGGATGATACTAAAATGAAAGAGACTATAGAAATTGAAAACAGAACTGATATTGTTAGAGATACAAATTCAAAGGCAATATTGAAAACAAATTTAGAAGAAAAAAAAGCATGGTTAATCAAAAAAGAAAGAAATAATAAAATAATTCATAATGAAAATGAAATAAATAGAATAAAGGATGAACTTCGTGAGATTAAACAAATGGTATCAGAAATCAAAAACATTTTAAAGGTTAGTGAATAATGGGCGTTGAAAATAACGAATATCAAATACCAAATCTAGTTCTTGGTGACACATTCTTTGAATGGATGGATGTTACTAACAAGCATCTTATTGCAAAACTAAATTCCATAAACAATTATTCTGTTACTGGTGGGGATGGAATTGGTGTAACTCAAAATAGTAGTGGTCAAGCAGAAATTGGTCTCGCAAATACCATTACAAAGGGACTTACCTTTGCAGGTGATGTAATTTTCAACGGTGCTGTTACCACAATAAATTCTACAGAATTAACAGTTGATGATTTTAATATTGTTCTTGGTGCAACAAGTGGAACTGGTGTTACTGATGGATGGATTGGTGCATCTGGTGGTGGTGGTATAATCCTCAACAGAGCCGGAAGTCTTCCCGATGCATCTATTTTGTGGCACGGTATTACTCCCGGAGCATCAACAACTTTTAATGCTTTGGGTGTTGGTTGTTCTGGTGCATTCACCATAACAGACTATATCAACATGACTGGTGGAGTTGGATTCAAAGCAAATGATGACATCTTAAGATTTAAATCTGGACCAAATGCAACTGGTGCAGGGTTGATGGTCACAACCGTAGCAACTGCCGATGTTGGTGCAGGATACACTTACGATTGGAAGTCCATGAAGATTGGGCATATGTCCACAGCAAGTGCCGCAATTACTCAAGGAATTCAATTCGACCATGACGGTATGGTTAGAATTTATGATGGTGTAAATAGAAAATACTTCTCTAGTGGAGCAACTGCTCACGGATTTACCTTCGGTCAATGTGTTCGACTTGGTGCGGGTGGTACTTGCCAATTAGCACACGGAAATGCAATTGCAGATGCAGAAGTTCTTGGTATAGTTTCAGAAGTAATAAACACAAAAGAATTTGTTGTTACCATGCAAGGAGAAATCAAAGGTGACTTTGGTACTGCACTTGGTTTGGCCGGTGCAACACTCGCTCCTGGTACAGTTTACTTCTTAAGTGGAACAGCAGGAAACTCTGGTGAGATTACAAACCAAGAACCAACAACATCAGGCAAGATTAGAAAACCAATGGTACTTGGTATCACAGGCGACAGAGGATATCTGTTCAACTATATCGGTGCAAAGATTGCACCAGAGGTAGATACCGTTGCTCCTACAATGCGTAGAATTTCCATACAAGGTTCTGATGGTTCAAAACTAAGTGGTTCTACTGACACCACCTCTTTTAGAAGTGCGAAAGGAATCTTCGGAGTAACACACGCATTTGGAGACACCAACTATTCAGTATCATTCGCAGTTGGTACTGGAGGAACTGCCTGTGTAGGTGTAATGTCTGGTAAAAACTCAGATGGATTTACATTTGAACTAAGAAGTGTAAGTGATGCACTCGCAGACGCAAACATAGAAATCATTATAGCAAAGGATGTATCATAATATGGCACTCGAAAACGGAGGAAGTCAATCAGCACAAACATGGACGGGCGTTGGTCCAAAACATGCATTTATTTTTAGTTGTGCTTCAACACCAGTTGTAGACAATATTATTGGTGTTGATGTTACAGTCGCACAAGCCAGCGGTGCTGGAATGTATACAATCACACATAATCTTGGAAAGACTGGATATGTTGGGATATTTACCGCAGAGGAAAGTGAAGCGACTCCTGGTTTAAGGTCTGTAAGAATATATGACAGGTCTGCAAACACAACCACAGTGTGGATTGAAGAAGAAGACGGTTCACTAGAAGATGCAAACTTTGTTCACGGTGTAATTTACGATTGATTGGAGTAATAAATGGCTAATTCAGCATTTGTATTAAGTAGTAATGTAGGTTCGGATGGTAAGTCCAACAGGGCAATCAAATACCAAGTAAACCACGGATTCTCCGCTGGTAGTGTTATTCTTTATAGACAAGAAGCAGACGGAATTACTGGTACATTTCAACTAGCAACTGCTGTAAGTGGTCTTTCTGCTGAAGCAGTTGGTGTTGTTGAGAGTGTTGATGCGGCAGGAAATGAATTCACTGTTGTTTATAATGGTGAAATTGATGTAAGCAATTTTAAAACAGCAGGTGCAGGAACAGGATTAACAGGATATGATGTTTGGTTCTTGGACCCAACTGCTAGTAATGCAGGCGGACTGACATCCCAAGCACCTACTTCCGCTGGACAGGTTGTTAAACCAATTGTTACATTGGTGAGTGGTAGTCAAACTGGCAGAGGGTTGGTAACAAATTATATTGGTACAGTAATCGGTGGTGACAACACAGTAAGTCTTGACTCCGTACACCCCGTTGGTGAAATCATTGCATTCGCAGGAAGCACATCTGACATCCCAACTGGATGGCAATTGTGTGACGGTAGTACTTTAGGTGTCGATGGTGACTACGCAACTTACTACTCACGAATTGGAACGAAGTACGGTTATCAATGGGAATGTCAATTTACACATCAAGGTAGCACAGGATTTGCGGCGAATGGTGGACACACCATGGCGATGCAAGTTGACAGTAACAGATACGAAGGTAGAGTTGTATCGTACACTGCATCTGCCGGGACGACAGGAACAATTTTAATTGATGCGATGCCATTAACTGGTGGAATTACTGGTGGTGGTGAAAGTTCTGCCGGTGGTTATATGTACCATCATGGTGTAACCTTTGATACCAGCAACATGGCTTTCAACATGGGAGCATTAACTTCTGACTTTGCTCAATATGCTTCCTCAAATGTTGTAAAATATGTAAAGACTCCAGACCTTCGTTCCAGAACCATTATCGGTTGTTCTTCCGATGGTATTACATCACACTGGTCACTTGCAAATGGATTAGACGGAATCACTCAGGGCGCATTCGGTGGTGCAGAAGATGCAGATGTAACCGATGCGGCGGACAGTGGTTCTGGATTAAATGTTTACACAGCACAAAGTGCAACAAACGCAAACCTAAGACAACCATTCTTAGCAGAACACTACATCATCCGAACAACATCTACTGCGAAAGCCGCACTTGTCGATGGAGTAAATGTTTCACTTGCAATGGATGGACTTACAGATGTTACATCAACAAGTCAAGCAAACGGCGACATCTTAGTTAGAAACGGAGACACCACTCCTGTATATGAACCATTAAGAATATTTGATGGTTATCCTAGTGATATATCTACATTTGAATCAAACTTTAGAATAGACACAACAAATGCAAGTGATGCTCCAGGAGTAAGATTAGGAATTGGTACTGCTTCTCCAGATGAACCCATCCACATTAAAACTAGTGGTGAAGACGGTGACCCAAAAATTAAAATTGAATATGGATATAGTGATAAAATAGGTAATATTTATTGTAACAGTGCTGGCTTCGCGGTGAAAGGAAGGAACTCTGATACACCATTGTATCTTGGTGGTGGTAATGTTTGGGGAATCAGAGACAATGAAGATGATACCAGATTCTATAAAGAAGCCAATTTCGATGAAGATGTTACAATGGATAAAGATTTGACGGTCGATGGTGACTTGACATGGAGGGGTCAAGCATATGCAAATTCATGGAATCAAATTTACAATGGTGGAGATATAAACTGTAATAACAGTAATTTGCATTTCGCACAGCATAGTGGAACTTCCTTTACCCTTGGTGCGTTTACAAACGAAAAAGCAGGCGGTCAATATACTATATTACTTGACAATAGAAACAACAGCAATGATGTTACATTAACCATTAATTCTGATAAATTATTTGCAAATGGTGTTGTGCCCAATGTAGTGAGAGCGGGTGGTGAAATGTTAATTTCATGCCTATGCTCAACGGCTGCTGGAAGATTCTATTGCACCTTTGCAGAGGAATGGTCAACATAATGTTTTTTCCTACAACCAATCTTCAAAATAGATATGGTTGGTCAAAAGACTCAACCAATGAACCAGAAATGTTTTACTGGCAGGGTCAGGTCTTAAAATTTACTCCCACATCAGATAATAGTGGTTGGGAAGTTGATTATAATGATGCAAAATCAAACAAACTTTATAAATTAACATTTGACCACCAAAACAGAGAAGTAGGAAGAACTTTAGTCTGGGATGCAATTAACGACTATGGGAATCTGAATGGGTCAGGTGATGTAATGTTTGTTAGTGATTTAACATTTATATCGAAGGATGTTTTCTTATTAACAGAATCATATTCTCCTGCATGGGAGAGTAGTTATGATACATATAGAAGAGTTAAAGTTTGGGCAAATAAAATTGAAGATGATGGTTCTGGTGGTTATACCATAACTCCAAGAATTTGGCACAGAGTATTGAGAAGAAGAGAATCTGGTTCGCAGTGGAATGACGGAGGAGATGGTAATCCAGATTTGAATATTCAGGGATATCCCGGAGGTGTTCTTGGATTATGTCAACTTCCACCAACATGTAGTGACTACGATAAGCATTCTAAACTTCAAAACATAGTTGCAATGACAAGAGCATATCCTTTTGGTGGACCTTTTGGTAATGATGGGGATGCCAATCAAGAGCATAGCAAAATGTTACTACGACTTGATACAGATGAAGAAGATATTGGTAATGTTGATGCTTTAGCAGATGATGCTGTTTGGGATGCGGGTGCAGGTGATGGTGATGGTAGTGTTTCATCTTCATGGAGAACAATTAAAGATTATGGTGACCAATATGATGCGGAAGAAGGTTGGTGTGCTGCCGACAGTCAAGGTAATATTCTTTATGGAATGTGTATGGGTAGGAAACAAGGTGGACTTGGATGGAAGGGATATATCTCTTTAACTCCTGGTGCGACTGACGGAGAATATGATTTTGGTTATTCTGATGGTTCGTATGGTAATTGGCCTCCACCCGATGTAGACGGGTATGATGGTTACTATTTATTTTGGCATGATACTGCTTTAATTACTTCTCCTCTTGAAACTTCTGTAAATCTTACTGCAAGCAATACTGGTAGACAAGTTGTTTGTCGTTTTGATTCTAAACAATATTCTTTTGATTTAAGTAACCCATGCGTTTATGGTGCAGAAGGATTACAAGCACCATACAATCTATATTCCACAACCGTTGTTGGAGAAGGTCCTTGTGATAATGGTAGGAGTTCATATAGATTTAATCATGCACTGTATGCTGAAGGTGGTTGTTGTGATTTTTATGGAGAAACTAGTTGGGGAAGAGAACACGGAAAAGATGTATTCGTAACAATAGTTCCTAGGCATGGAAAATCAACTAGAATAGGAGTCGATAACTGGAATCCAAAATTTACATATAACAGAGAAGGAATTCATGTTTTTAAACGAGATGAAGGAACAAATAATTTAGTACTTCTAGACAACGATGAGTTTCGGGTGGATGGTGAATGGCAATTTGAAGATGTAAATGGTACAAGAAGATATCAATATTTATTTGACAGCACTTGGGGCAGTGGTACTGGTTCTATACCTGTTGTTGGTGACCCAGACGACAGCCTCAATAAACAAACACACTATTATTCTTCTGGTAATGGATTATCGTTGAGACCAAATTCTAGATATTAAATTATGAGTTATTTTAAACACAAAAAAGAAACTATTGATATAAACGGAACTGTCTTCAACGAAGAAGTATTAAAAGAATTTGACCCAAATTATTCCAAACCAGATGGATGGATTCGACTTTATATACAAAATAAGAAACATTATTTTACAAATGGAATGACCCAAATAGGTTCTGATTTCCCTTGGAAAGACGGAGACAGATATATCAAATCTGTGAAAGAACTAAAATTATTAGAAAGACAATTAGAATTGGATAAAGAATCTAATGGCTCTTAACTGATTAAGTGTTAAATCCACATACATATATTAGAAATACTAGGAGCATTAGATATGGCAAAACCAACATCAAGAGCAACATTAAAAGAATACGCTCTAAGAAGACTTGGCGCACCCGTTATTGAAATCAATGTTGATGATGCACAATTAGAGGATAGAGTTGATGATGCATTGCAATTCTTTGCAGAGTATCATTTTGATGGTGTAGAAAAGACTTACTTGAAGCATGTGGTCACTCAAGACGATATTGATAACGAATATATAACCGTTGACGATAGTGTAATATCGGTAACAAAACTATTCCAATTCAGTGAAGGTACTGTAAATCTCTTTGATGTTCGTTATCAAATGGCTCTTAATGATTTCTATGGTTTACGAAATCCAAACCAATCCATGATTCAATATGATTTAACAAAAAGGCATTTGTCTTTAATTCAAGATATACTTTCTCCCGAAAAATCTATTAGGTTTAGTAGAGTAACAAATCAATTGAAAGTAGACATGGACTGGAGTGAAGAAGTTAATGTTGGTGATTATCTGGTAGCAGAAGCATATGCTGTTCTTGACCCAGATACTTACACAGAAATCTATAACGATAGACTTCTTAAGAGATATGTTACTGAATTATTCAGAAGGCAATGGGGTTCAAATCTTTCTAAGTTTGAAGGAATTCAACTTCCTGGTGGAGTAACATTTAATGGAAGAGAAATTATGGAGCGGGCACAAACAGAGATTGACAAGATTGAGGAGAATGTACAACTCATGTATGAACTTCCTCCAGACTTCATGATAGGATGATAAATGGCAACTAATAAGTTCTTTAGACATCAAGTTAAATCAGAACAAAATCTGGTCGAGGACATTACAATCGAAGCGATTCGGATGTATGGTCATGATGTCATTTATATTCCAAGAACATTAGTAAATAAAGATTTCTTGTTCGGTGAAGACACTATTTCTAAATTTGAACAAGGCATCAACATTGAAATGTATATTGCAAGCATTGATGGATTTGAAGGTGAAGGAGATTTTGCTTCTAAGTTTGGCATTCAAATTAAAGATACTGTAGATTTTGTTGTTTCTAAAAAGATATTTGAAAATAAATTATCTCATGAGAATAGTATCAACAGACCCAGAGAAGGAGACTTAGTTTATTTCCCACTAACCAGAGGTTTGTTTGAAATTAAATTTGTAGAACATGAAAACCCATTCTATCAATTGGGCAAATTATACACTTATAGATTATCTTGCGAACTGTTCGAGTACAGTCAAGAAGATTTCGATACTGGATTTAGTGATATTGACAGAGTTGTTGGTGACGAAGAACAAGTTGCATGGAATATTTATCTAACTGGTGGTGCTTCTGCAAGTGGTAACTACAGTGTTGGTGAAGTTGTATATCAAAGTTCAATAGGATTTGGAACAGACGGTTCAAGTGCTTCTTGGTATGCTACTGTACAAGGATGGGCGACTGGTGGAGTTACTGGACCTGAAGGTGACGGATACATGTTGCTTACGGTTGCAGGACCTTCTGGTTCTACTGGATTCATTGGTGGTGGACACACAGGATGGACTGCCGGTGTTACTGGTGACACATCTGGTGCATTCTATATCACAGGTAAGACTGGAGCAACAGCAGTTACTACGATTGTATATGAAACACAATATGATGATTCAGACGATTTTGAATTAGAAGGTGATTCTATCTTTGACTTTACAGATACTGACCCATTCTCGGAGGGTAATATCTAATGTTTGAAACCTTTTATCACAACTCAATCAGAAACATGGTCATTGCTTTTGGAACTTTATTTAATGACATTTATGTAACTAGAAAGAATTCTGACGGTACTACAAAGGAAAAAATTAAAGTTCCTATTGCTTATGGACCAAAAGAAAAGTTTCTTCGCAGAATATACGAATCAAGTTCTATTAGTGAAGATGGTCCTAAAACAGAAATAACCCTTCCTCGTTTATCGTTTGAGATAACAGGAATAGATTATGACGCAAACCGTAAAAGGAACACAATGAATAGGAAACATGTTGTTACTGGAGTAACAGCAGGAGGTCCAATTACATATGATTATGCAGAAGTTCCTTATAACTTTTCTTTTCAATTATCTGCTATGGTAAGACATATGGATGATGGACTTCAAATTACTGAACAGATTTTACCATACTTTACACCAGAATTCAATGTTACATTGAATATGACTGACTTACATTCAAAGATAGATGTTCCTATTATCTTACAATCATCAGATATTACTGAAGATTATGAAGGGGATTTTGATGCTAGAAGAAGCATTAATTTAGATTTCAATTTCTTGGCAAAATCTTATGTCTACGGACCTACCAAGACATCAAAAATTATTCGTACTACAGAAGTTACTTTTTGGAATTCAGAAGATTTCTCATCATCTGGACCTAGTGGAGCAACTGCCGCATTATCAACTGTACAAACTTCGGTTACTGGTCCATCGGGTTCAACTTCTGGTATAGATACTTATACAACAGAATATAACACATGGACACAAGGAATATCAATGGATTATGCGGGGAATACATCTGCATAGAGTGGAGATTAAATGGCTAAAAAGAAAAAAGTTGAAGAGCGAATCAGTGAAGCCTTGAATATAGAACATGATTTAAAACCAGAATCAAATATAGTAGAAGGTGA
>CEUI01039748.1_pt1 | contig 22654 bp, 29 predicted proteins | sample 531411 | NCBI WGS metagenome assembly CEUI01 (sample SAMEA2622841, study PRJEB7988) | marine metagenome | isolation source: saline water (ENVO:00002010), including
ATTACTGAAGGCTATTATGGAATCAATATCCACAAAGCGGGCTCAGCATCGACGCAAGTAGATAAGTGGTCTGCTGGTTGCCAAGTGTTTAGTCATAGCAAAGACTTCGAAGAATTCATGTCTATTTGTTACGCCGCACGGGAAAAGTGGGGCAATAGCTTTAGCTATACACTAATCGACGAACCGGAGTTTTGATGGAAGCCCTGATAGACACACTGCTGGCAGGCGGACACCTTGGGCTCTTTGCGGCTTTTCTTGTGTATCAGTTTATGGCTATGCAAAAGAGGTTGGATAAACTTGTAGAAGGTTTTCAGGAACAGCTTGATGAGATCCGCAAGGAATATGATGCTCGATCTGAAAAAATGCGTGAACGATACGACCGTGTAATTGATGAGTACCGGGGCCAGATAGATGTGCAGTCAAAAGACTTCTTGATCACACGCACAAAAGTCCACAACGATATTGTCTCAAAACTAGACCGTATCTTAGAGAGCAAAAAACAATAACGTTTATACGGACTTAACGGATTCGATTGTTGTATATCGGAATTCGCCATCAGCAGTAATAACGCAGTATGCAAGCCCCTTACTCTGTAGTCCAACATGCTGTTCTAGTTGGCTGAGAGCAGATTCCATATCCGCCTTCGCAGAAAACTTCAGAGTAGACTCTACCCCTTTAGCGGTCACAGATAGTTTGTACTTCGGTGAAGGCTTCTTCTTTGCTGGTGCTTTCTTTTTAGCGGGCGCTTTCTTTTTAGGTGTAGGCATAATCACTCCTGGCAGTACATAGTAACATAAAAATAAAACCAACCCCCTTGCCTGGTAGGAATCTCTGAAAGTTAAACAGCCCTGCTTTTACTAAAAAACAATCAAAGATATAGGCAAAGGGGTTGGGGGGATGGTTACTGTCGTTCCATCGAACGGAGCAGTAATGTTTTTCCAGTTTCAGTAGGAAGAATGGACCTTTCCCGAATCAATATCAAACCTCTACGTCTTAGAGATCCGATACTCTCATTAACAGAGTAGATAGTGACTTCTATGTCTTGAGCAATAGAAGCCGCCGTCCACTCTCCAGGTTCGGAAACGGCATAACTCATAACGACTTGGGGCAGACTACCTTTTAATAGAAATCTTTGTCCCAAACGAACCGGCACAAGACTTAACTCCCCTATTTAGGCTTCTGCCCGGTTACTTCCGTACACATGGAAAAACATATATCCAAGAGCATCGATGGTGTCAGATAGAGAGTCATCCTCTTGATGCTCTACCATAGAAACAATTCTATCATTTGCCATGAGAGCAAACCCAATAAAATTATCAAAATTAGTGACAGGGATAACTTCTCCACCAGTCTTCTCTTCGAGCATGTCCATTAAATGAAGTGTGTAATGCCATTCATAATCGCTTACCGACTCTTTTATCATTGGAAACAGTTCTGAAAAAGACATTACTGACTAAGCTTCTCCATTGATGACACTAGTTTATCAGCTACGTCAGATAATTCCATCACTAAGTCGTCGTCCTGCAAACAGGACAAGGCTTCTTCCGCGTGCTCTCGCGCTTCTGCGGTGTCCGTTATGTATTTACACAACGGACAAACCAACTCTTGATGGATGATCAACATTTTATCGTGGCGATCACAACTAAACATTCGTATCATTTTTCTAACTCGATGTAGGTCCAGGCTTCACGTTCCCGGCCTCTTGGTTTCTGAGTGCTCATAACGATGACTTGGCAGTCTACCTTTTCTAACTCTTTCATCGTCTTCGCTAACGTCGAGGTGTCCCACATACGATCATCCAACACAATCAAAGCTGGATAATCCCCGTTCTCTCTGAGATTTTCGAGCAACCCCGCTGACATGGCCGCAAGGATTCGAGCCTCAGTGCTGCCCGATAGGGCTATGTGTAGGCCATTATCTCGGGCAAGGCCCATCTTTACAGAACCATTGTCGATGACTTTGAATGTATCGCCCGAAGGTAGAAACTCATTGACCGATTTCTGGTATTTATTCCAAGCACCTTGGTCTTTAAGAAGGGCTGGGATCGTATTAATCAAAGCCTTTTCTAACTCAGCGATCTCCTGGGCATACTTCTTGGAGTCTTCGACTACTTGCTTGGCGCTGAGAGCAGCTTGATACTCGCCCTTTTTCGCGTAAGCTTCTTCCAACTTCTTTCGAGCATCGTCAGGAGTCATCATATTCTGAATCTTTTCTTTAGGTCCGAACGACTTGAGCGAAGCCTTTATCTTTTCTAGAATCGGATTACTCTCATCGACTTGCCCTTCGGAATCTCGGTATGTCCGATACATTTCCTTTAAACGTTCTAGTCGTTCAGCTTCGGCAAGTTGGAGCCACAAGGTAGACAATTGAGTATCACTGACAATTTCAGGATTCAGCAATTCAAGCATCTGTTGAGCAGCCTTAGATTTAGAAGACTCTTCCCGCTTACGCTTGCCCAAGGCTGTGATGAGAGAAGTGACAGACACGGATTCTACACCGGCAATCTCTTCAAACGAATTCCACAACCCCTCGGGCAAGTTAGCCAACACGTCTTCATTCAAACTCTGTCCGATGAGATTGTCATAGAAGAAGCTTCGAATAGTCGCATCACTCCCAGCCATGACCGCTTTTAGGTCATTCATCGGCAAAGCATAACCCTGCACACCATGCCTTTTGGGGCGCTTACCTTCTTCCAATACCCAATCAGCCGACTCGCCGCTGTCCAGTACAGCCTGGGCATAGACAACCTCAGACCCTTCGGGCCGAAGTGTGGACAACTGATCGCCACTTTTAATTGGTTTATTTCTATACAGCATACCGAAAGCTGACCCTGTTAGCGCCAACTGAACCGCTTCTGCGATAGAAGATTTCCCACTCTCATTAGGTCCAATCAAAAGCGTATGCTTTCCAAGATTAAACGTCTTAGAGTTACCATCTTTACTCTTGATATTTGTCGTGATCTCTTTAACAAAACTCATTTTGCACTCCTTTCATCCATTTTTCCTAATTCTAGAATCGCCCAACTAAAGGCTCTCCCCGGCTTATTTCTACCCGCTCGCCAGCGATAAACACTCACAGAACTCGGGTGTACCTCCCCAGGCATTTGCTTTCCGATAGCAATAGCTATCTGCTCATCAGTGAAACCCTTTTCCCTTAAACGGTTTAGGATTTCTTTCACTTTCTCTATATCGACTTTCATCTTCTCTCCTAATTGGTCAAGATGCGGAAACCGGAAGTCCAATCCTCCGCATCAAAAGTTTCAATCCCTCTCACTGGTTTCAGTTTTCCTGAATCCTTTTCCCACAAATAGACTGTTCGCTTTGCATTCTTTGCGTGCTGTATGATTGCCGCAGTAGAACGTCCGCATACCTCATCAGGTACGACGAATATCCGATAGCAAATATCTCCAGTCATAGAATGTTTCTTAGCTACAACCCTCTTCTGCCACTGTTCCCAATCACCAGAAAATGATTGTTGATGCTCCCTTCTTCCAGAAACGACCCTAATGTTAGGAGACATATAAGCCCCTATCTTTTTGTGGAATCGTTTCGTCAGAAGTTCCTGCAAATCTAAACGATCTTTCTCGATTTTATCTAGGCCGTGCCCTGACGGGTGGGCGTAGAACACCCTCAAATGTTTAATCTTTCTTGGGTCAGCCATTTTTTCCCTCTAATGATAATCTTTTTATCGCTTTTTTCTCAGCCCGGTTTGCTCCATCCAAGGCTGTATAAGTCCCTGTAAACACAGGTTCTCCGTTAAAAAGTATTCTCAATGTCCAAGGTTTTCTATTTGCTATGTCGAATACCTTTTCCGATTTATACATCACACCTCCTTCCAATTCATGCCGATCTCCGCTTCGGCTGTATAGTTGACTCGGGCTCCATCCCTACGGCGACGAGTCATCGCAGTTTGAAGCCACTCCTTTACTTTCTCTCCATCATCCTCGGGCACTTCGAACAATAGAGAATCGTGACACTGGTTCACTAGACCTGTCTTATTCTCAAAGTCGAATGGTATGACGCCAACATCACTTTGCTCTACAGTTTCTGTCGCTCTACCTGGGTGGCCCGTAGTTAGTTGCAGCATAGATTCATGCACCACAACTGCTCCACCTGTTTGTATTGGGTGGTTCACCAACTCATTTAGCTTCTCTTCATCTTTAAAGTCTCGACGCCTACCCCAAAGAGAATCTGCTACGTATCCATTTCTTCTGTAACTGTTCCGCGTCTGCTGCCACCATTGGGGGATCTCGGGATCTGCCCTCTCCAATCCTCGGACAACATCGCGAATGTCCCTTTTCGTAAGGTGCGAGTAGATGAGTTTACCCTCATCATCCTCAACACTGACGACTGCTTCCCATATTCTCGGGACGCTGGCTGCGTACTGCCATGCGTATCGGACATTCTTGGTAACGCCTCGCGTAGCTTTGAAAGCGTCTTTGCCTTTTTGCGTTCTCTCTTCTGGCGCTCCTTTGAGCGACCATATGCTTTTTCCATAAACAATCTCCATTGTCTCGTTATGTGGGTCTAGGCCCGAATTAATAACTTCAATAAGTCTTTCAGCGTTCGCTTCTTCTGCGATGTACCGCAACTCCAACTGGTCAGCATCAGCGCCAACAAACACATGACCGGGCTGGGGAATAAACAAGTCCCTAAGATCGTAAGGAATGTTTTGAGCATTCGGCTCCGAAGATGAGTACCGACCTGTAGCGGGTAATCGATTGTACGCTGGGTGTACTCGACCATCAGGCAGTACCAAGCCCGAGCGTAGAGGTTTGATGTATGTGCTCAGTAGTTTTGTATTTCGTCTGACCAAACGAATAGCTTGAATAAAGGTATTCTTTTCTTCGTCTAGCCCATACTCCGTAAGCATCCTTCGTAGAGAGTCATCATCTGTACTAGGGTCACCGCTTTTCTCGTTGTATTTGACTGGCGACAATCCCCATTCATCGAAAAGTATTTTCCTGAGTTGAGTAGTAGAGTTGGGATTAAAGTCTGTCGGCCCTATCTCTAGGCATATATCTCGATACTTCTTGCCCTCAGTCTCAAATCTAAACTCATGTTCCAATAGCTTCGCTTGGTCTACAAACATTCCAAGACGCTGCATCTTGCAGCCAATGTCTTGTAGTTGATGCTCCAGCTTTAATAGGGGCCACTGCTCTCTCTTCTTAATCACTTCTGTCAGAGGCTTCATCGCACGTATAGTTACGCAAGAGTCTTTGGCGCAGTAGGTATGTAGTTCGTGGTCAGTGCGTGCTTGCGTAGCTGTATGGTCAGCTTTCCAGGCTTCCGTAAAGTCTGTATACCTAGAGCCCACAAAGCCTAGGTTGTGAGGCATTTCGTTATCTGCGAGTAGGTGCATCAACAAAGTATCTGCGGATAACTTAGGGGTTACACCCAACTGTTCTTCACAAACGATTCTATCGTATTGGCCTGCGTTGTGTCCGAGAAGGGGTACCCCAGGATTCTTGAGAAAGTTTCTAAGAATCTCCAATAGGATTTTCTCTTCTTGCGGGTTGAAACTACGAGTAGCGCCGTCGATAGATAAGATGGGCACAACTACCGCAGTCTTCTCATTAGAGAAAGCGACACACCTCAGTCGGGCATCTAGCGGATTCTTAGCATCAGTCTCAACGTCATACGCAATCGGCTTACCCGCTGCCCGTAGAGCAGCCAATGCGGACTGAACCTCTCTGATTGACTGGGGCCGCAAGATTAGCGGGTCTTTCCACAAAAGGTTTCCATCAAAAAACCTAGCAGCTTTGGCTATGTCATGTTGATAAGTAGATCGCCACTTAGGTCTTTGGATTACAAAATCGGGGTGCAGAGTGTATGCAACGAGAATGTTCTTAGTCCTATCCCAAGGTGCGGGAATCGTTTCACATGAACCTCTCAGCTTCATAATGGAAGGGTTGCCGCCTCTAAGCGCAGCCGCTGCGGTGGCGCCAAGGCAAATGAATTTAGTAAAACTTTCCAACTCTTTGTGCAGCCTGGGCTTGCAGCAAGAGTGTGGGGTAGACCATTCAGGCTCATCTTTTGATCTGCGTTTTCTGTTACGCCTACCTAGTCTGAGCATATAGCCGGATAGGTCATCGGCCTTCGGTCTACAGGCAATCGTATTCGTAAGGTGACAATCTGTGCGGGAGATCCCCACTGCATCCAAGGCAGCTTGTAACTCCATCCCACTCGGGCCGACGAAAGGGCGACCCTCTTCTATCTCTCGGTTACCAGGGGCCGTACCTATAATGGCAATCTTATCGCCATCATGGGTTTCCGCTCCTACTGGAAACATTTCACCGGAGCGATGCAGGTCGCATCCAAGAGGACACGACCTGCAAAGGGCTCCGTTAAAGGATTCGATCGCCTTACTCATCACTATCGTTGAGCAAGAAGTCGAAGTCATCCCCATCGTCGTCCGCTGCTCCCACAGCTTCAACGGGTGCAGTTGAGGATGCGCCATTCGATGTCGGCTCTTCAACTACGACATCAGAGTTTGATGGTGCGTTGTTGCTGTACGCAACCATCTGTTCCCACTGACCTTGTTGGTAGAAAACGTATCGAGCGTAACTACCATCGATGCGGTTCCCACTATCGTCTGTATCAGCAGGAGTGTATTGGAAGAATACATCACGGCCACACAGCTTGTGAAAGGGAACCTTGTTCTTTCCAGCCACCTTGTCTTCTGGAACGCCAGCGGACAAGAGAAATGCTTTCACGAAAGGAAGGCTGTTGGGATTATCCAAACCAAAGCTTTCGCGGTGACGAATACCATTCGTAACCATGTAAGCGTACAGCCGGTTTGTATCAGGGAAGTGCTTAAACTCCGCAATCGATGCTGCGTGAAGGCCAGCGGGCAAAGAACCCAATCCTCCAGCCGCGTTTACTCCTTCAAAGTTCAGTTCAATACTAAGATTTTCCATAATAAATGGACCTCGTTTCATATGTTGTTGTGTTTTGGGTAAAAGGAAGAGCAGTAGCCCTAAGTGAGAGAGGTAAAAACAATAAAAAAATTATCCCACCTCGGACTACCACTCTTCCAGGTTTTCCTCGGCAAACAAGTTGTCGAGAAGATTGTTTTTCGCATTAAGCAAGACGGCTCTATGTAGAGAGTCCTGTATCGCCCAGCGAACATGAGGTAATTCGTATTTCTTTCGCAGCTTTTCTGCTGCTGGCTTCAATGTTGTTCTCCATTCGAGTATGTCATTCTTTAATACCAATGAAGATAAGTCATTCACTACGCCTTCCATCCACTCTAATCCCTTGGCTCTAGGAATATCGTAGCCAGCGCATCGCAGTGCTTCTCCTACATTTATCGGAGCAGGGTCAGGGAAAATGTCGAGCCTATCGCCGCTGATATACTCAGCGTCAGGGCCGGTGCGTAGTATGTACTTCCAGGGTGCTGCCGTCGCATCGTACTTGACTCGGGCAACGACATCTGCGAATGCTGAAAACTGTTCTGGTAATTGACCGGGCAATTGCGGCCCGCCCCTAACGTACTTACCAGAGGAAGTCTTAGGCGGTGATTGATGACAGTTGAATATGACATGGGTTTTCTTGGCTGTTGCAGTTCTAGCTGCGTCACGCATTTCTAAAACTTGGTGTCGGAGTGCTCGCCACATATCTCCGAAGGAATGTTTCTTCTCAAGTTGTTGGATTGTCTGCTCGACCAATAGAGAAAAGTCATCAACTACGATTGTTGGATGCTTACCCGCATTGTCTCGAACGATCTTGGAAGCCTCCTGAACATTGGTCGGCGCCAAGTATTCGACTCCACTCAAACCAAGATAGTTGGTAATCGGAAGCAGCCCCCCCGGTTGCGCGATGAATAATCCCGCCGCCCCTGCTGCTCCCGTCGCCGTGCTCTTACCTGTCTTCGATGGTCCGTAGACCACTGCGAATACTCCTGACTCTTCTACCTTCTGTTTACTCACTACTTACTCCCCACTGACATTGTTCAAACGCATCACACTTTCCATACTTGTGTGTGCAAATCATATTCGAATATGTACCGGGCCATTCCATAGGTGGACGACCTTCGTACCTCTCAATCATTTCTTCTACGTCGCAAAGGTTTCCGACAAACCTCGACAACGCATCTGGTGCAGGCTCAAGTAAAGACCTGTCGAAAGCAAACGGTGCGCGTGTTGTGATGCGGTTGATGATAACTCCACCGAATCTTTTACCGAATCTCTTTCTGCCAAACATCTGATAGCCAAGCATTTGACCATCTAGAATATGTGGACTGAGTGTTACCGACGCAATCCTATAAGCAGTCTTGTGGTCTACAATCCAAACCTTACCGTGCTCATCTTCGACGATTAGGTCTGCTCGTTGTGTATACAACCACTTACCTCTAAGCGTAGCACGCAACTCTTCTTCCACAGAAATGACTTTCCACTTCTTATCGTCGCCCCATCGCAGGCGGTATGCGTTCACCATGTCGCAACAGTGGTCAACCAACCCTTCCCATGTGGGGCCATTCTTTTCTGCTAACTTCAGGATTGCATCCATCGGGCTGTAGTATTTCTCTGGATCGTTTCCAGAGTCTGCCGCCTGCTTGCGGGCGTATATGTGCGCCAATCCGATGTGGACCAGGGAGCCCCGTATGAGAGGCTCGCTCTCAGGGAAGGGCACAGCCCCACTCTCGCGCAGCGCGAAGAAGCGCAGGCACCGTGCGGCAGTCTCAATGCGGTGCCACCCCCTCTCGGATGGCCCTGCGTCCAGTAGTATCTTGCTCATTGATCTCTCTCCTTCTATTCTTATATAGTTGCAATACGGCTGTCAAGCATTTGTTGCAGATATTATGCGTGCCAGTAGGTCACCCTCTGATGCCGAAAACGAATCTTCGAATTCTGTGATCATTTCATCCTGAGCGACCGCGCCAACTGCCGGTAGCTTGTCCAACAAAACCTCGGTCACGTCCTCGTCCACAGTCCCTTCGGCAATCACGTATGAAATCAGCACCGGCCTATCTCCACCCAATCGAATGAATCGACCTTCCCATTGTCGAATCTGCCGAGGTGTCCAAGGCAACATTACGATCAATGCCAAATCTGTTTTCTGTAAGTTGATGGACTCACCCATCGAGTCCCCCGTCGCAATAAGAACAGCGGCACCTTTAGAAGACATATACTCTCCGCGAATCTCATCGCGTTTCTCAGTGCTCAGCCCTCCGTGTGCCCACCACACCTGGGCAGTGACGCCTTCTTTAGAGAAATGTTTCTGTACTTTGTCAGCTATCTCCTCACTATCTTTGCGTCTGCCTGTAAAGACTGCGACCCTTTGACCGCATCGAGCAGCCTCAGTCACACGTTCAATGACGTACTTCTGCTTACGTGTGGCAGCTTCTTGTAGGTACAACTCAAACAAACCCTCATGGTTACCCATCTTCGATGCTTTTTGTATCTCTCGTTTGAATCCTCCTGCGGGCCTGTTTTGTTCTTCTTGTGATAGGTGTACTACCTGCCGACGCTTGGGCGGGAGGTTAGCCGCCATCGCTTTTTGGGAGGTCTTATGTTTGACCAGCTTTAGTCGGCTATTCAACTCATCAGAGTTACTAAGGCCATCGTACTTCCACCCATAAGTATCCTCGAACCCTCCGCAATAACGGACACCGAATTGGTGGAAGGTGCCCCACTGCCACGGCTCTACCAAATCCAACTGTGCCCACAAATCTCTGGGCCTATTAGGTATTGGCGTAGCGGTTAGCCCCAATCTCCGATTGGAGTTCTTGGAAAGTTCGCTGGCGTTTGCCGAAATGTTTTCTCTAGATTTCCACTGCTTTTCCCCGGACGCAGACATGACAGCAAATACACGCTTGGGGTTCTTAGCGCAGTGGATCTCATCGAACACTATACTGTCGGGGTGCATCTTGGTGAGCACCGGACCCCAATGTATCAGAGTCTCCCAGGCTGTAACGTAAATAGTATCAGGTTCAGGGACAAACGTTTCTGCGGATTGACCAGTCAGTAACTTGGTTCTCAGAGTAGTGTACTTGCGTATCTCTTCTCTCCATGTACCTCGGGCAATCGCTCTAGTGACTACCAACTTAAACTTAGAGCCAGCGGCGCACAGCCACACGATTCCGCAAAGCGTTTTTCCAGAACCGGGAGGTGCCCACACATTAGAGGCAGGCCGTTTAAGTGAATGGGAAACCGCTTTCATTTGATGCGGCATAAGGAACCCTTTTACCCAGGGCTGTAAGGCGGGTGATCCCAGAGCACCTTCAAGTATCTTGGCTCCATCCCTTTGATGTTGGTCCCACTCAAGAATCCCACACGCATTGTGAGGTACTCGATAACCATTGTTCTTCTTGTTCTTCCACACTCCAGGCAAATCCTCTGCCCACACAGGAACAGAGTCTGCCCATGAAAATAGGTCAGGCATTTTATTTCTCGTTTAGTTTTTGGGGAATTCTACTACTTGTCCAGAAGTCTTTTCTTTACGTGTCAAGCCCACATAGACTTTGACTTTGGACCCTGCGATCCTAGCGTTCGTCTTCTCTACACCTTTCAATGAGACAACGGCCAGCCCCAACTCAGCCTCGGGCGGAATGTAGTTGTGGCCGTGACTCTCGCACCACTCTCGGAATGATGCGTACAGACGTTCGCAGGGTATGCAGTTTTGCAGAACAGATTCTGAGATCCGCACTCCCATTCTAGGCTTATACATTTCTAGAATAGAAACGACTCCCAACTTCTTAATGTCGTCTAAGAACGCATCGATTGATGAGAGGCTAGCGGATTGTACTTGTCGTCTAGCTTTCGTATCCAAGGGGTAGGCAATCAGTTTCCAGTCAACCTTTAAGGCTTTTAGGTAATGGGCATAGGATGAAATCTCATCACGAAACATCGGTTCAAAGGTTCCACGCTTAGAATCAAAACATGATCTCAACATCTTTCGGTGTTCGGGCGTAGGTTCAGCGGCTGCTAGTATGGTTATGCGTCTATCGTTTTCGTCTAGTACAAGGGGTCTTCTGTTATTAGAGGTCATCCACCAAGACATTCTATTTTGAATCTTGGTCCGTGCTGCGTAAGGGGCGGCACAGTGTACCTCTTCATCTGTAATGTAACTCTTCAACTCACTTACTACGTCAGTCATTCGCGGATCTACACCAACTTCATCGGCTAGAACCAACAACGCTGCGACGTAACTCGAATTGAATTTATCTCTCAATGCTCTATTCGACACCACGGCTGTATTCCCTGGGCCGATTATCTCAGATAAGATTCTACCGTAAAGACTCTTACCAATACCCTGATGCGGTGAGATAGATATTGTAGCGACCATCGACCTTCGTTCAGGAAACTGTGCCAGGGCAGCAGACCAGTGGATAAGCCACTTCATAGCTACCTTATCATGGGCACAAAGAACACGGATAACTCTTAGAATCCTAGGCCAATCGCCCTGAACCGGGCTAACCTTGGGCTTAGAGTAGAGGTTAATCATTCTACCGACATCACCCCATAAAATTGAACCGCCACGGGGAGAGCAATCAAAACCGTATGCTTGCCTAGATAGTGTGTGGTCTACCAGGGCTTGAGCATGTCGAACATCTGTTCCCTTGGGCAGTAGTCCAACTAAGTGATCTACTAAATGGCTCTTCTGCCAAGGGTGAGAGATTGCCCAGGAACCTTTCTCACGTCTATAGAAGACTCCCTGCGGAGCGCAGTAGACTATCTTATCTTCTGCATACTCAATCAACTCATCGGGAATCTCACCCAACAGTTTCTCTCTTGTCTCTACACTTCGGGGCGCGGAACGTTTGCTTTTCTTTCCATCCCCATCACCCTTCTTTAACCAGAACTGTTTCCCTTCATGCGTGTGCCTTGAACTAGTACACTGCAAGAACGCTCGGCCATCATCCATTACACGCAAGAAAGCGGAACCAGGGGATGCTCCATCCTGAAAAGGGCAAGTACACCTGTACTTACCTGGACCCTTTTCTACTACCTCACACACAGGTAAGGACTTGCCATCATCTAAAACAAGCTGCATGTCAGGGGTCAGCTTTACTTCTCCCCCTTCCCCACTGCCTGATTTTGCTGATGATAGTTTATCTACATCAAGTGGATTCCCAAAAACATTTATCTCGCTCACGTATTCCTCTGCTCCCAATCTCCTAACCGGCATAGCATAATGCCTCGCTATGTCCCGACACTGCCGGTCAACCCCATCAACATAACTGATGAGGGAAAGGCCATTGTCCCATACGCGAACAAACTCATGTGGAAGAATAGGTCTATTAAGGAAAAAGACTAACCGGAATCGGGGGTTAGCTTTTGTGTGACTCCACGTTGTATAGATGACAAAGGCGTGCCCAGCTTTGCGGAGGTCCGATGCCATGAGACCTGGTGAGGTATTACCAGAATCAAAATCGTATACCAGTGCTGACAAACTAGAAACGTTTCCGTTCTTCCTAGTCTTCCCAGGCTGATAGAGAGCGGGAGACCAGCATGGTAGCTTACGCTTTGGAAACTCGTTTATCTTAGTCGGGGGTCTTAGGAATAGTTTATCTACCTGAGACTGACATTTGACAACGACCTGTTGCGGCCTTACACTAGTAAAGCCTGATAAGAAAAGAGAAATTTGCCAATTGTATATTGCTCCAGTTTGGAAGTCCTTGCTCTCCACTCTGATCTCCGCAAGTCCCGAAGTCGGTTGCTCCCCGGCTTCGGGACATCTTTTTAGGGTTAAGTATTAGTGCCATTTTCTACCATGTAACTACGCTCCCATACCAGGGGGCGCAAGCCACCACGTCGCCGCACCTGACGACGCTCAAAACCTGCCGCAGCTAAGAGCCTACCAGCCCAAACCTTCACGTCATGTTCGGCTAGTAAAACCTTTTCTGGAAATGCTGTATCCAACAACTCATCCATAGTGAATGAGCAGATACGGATACCGTCATCCGATGCCGCCAACGTATGAGCGGCGGACAATAGTTTAGCGGCATCCAGGGTATCATACTTGCTGGCCCTGCTATTGACTGGACCAGAAGCGTTCCCGTGATTCGCTAAGAACAGGGCTAGACTTTCTTCTAGGATCTGTTCTTTAGAAAAACCAGAAGCGGTTTGTGCCGCTTCTAGTAGCTTCTGCAATTCTCCCTTTCCCATTTCGAACCTCCTTCGTATGGGGTAACTGAGTAGATCATACCTGTCAAGGGTGGTTCACAACCTGACTAGTAGGGGTGACTAGTGGGTTGTTTTCCACACCACACCAAACTCTATATACTATATTCTTCCTTCAACTAATGACGCTAACACTGTCTACTGTCTAATGACCCATGTTAGTTGGTTGGTTGTTTCACATAGGGTGATTATCGGTAGGGTGTCTATTACCCCACTAGCCTTTTATGCTTCATAAGCACACCAAAACCCCTGAACACCCGTTCAGGTGCTCAGGGGTAATGGAGTATCTATGACTCATCGCCTCCCAAAGAGAGCATAGCAGCAAGAACACTGTTCTTCTTTGTCTGCTCAACTGCCTTGTGAAGTTTCTTGAGAGTAACTCCGAGCATACTTTCATACTCTCGAATCGTTTCTCGCTTCTCACCAAGGGCACGCTGTCGAGATTCCAAGGCACGTTTCTTCAACTTGCCAGAAGCAATCTCGTCTTCCATGTCCTTCAACTCTTTGAAGATATTGTTCTCCAAAGAACCGACAACAGCGCGGACAGCTTCATCGTCCATAGCTGTAGTGAACATGAATACTTTGGACGATGACCTGCCCCGCGAAGAACCTTCAACAGTATCCGCAATCTCTTTCCAAAGACTCAAAGAATCTTTTGGAATCCAGTAAGCGCCACCCGCGCCAGAAGCACAGGCCATACCGCCTACATGGTGAGCCAACTTGACTAGCATCTTCGACACATCATTGGCCGGGATGCAACTCAACTCAGCTTCGAACAACTCATTGATGTTATCGATAGTCACTTGTTCAAGGCCACCTTTATCATCGTATTCATCATTCGGACTGTGAAATGTAAGCCCATCGTGCTCAGATTTAACGATGACTTTTGCTTGGCCCTCCCAGTTTTTGCTGGAAACAGATGCGTTAATCACAGCAAAGTTTGCGAAACCAGGCAGCGTCTTGACAGACTCACTTCCGTATTGGCTTTTAAGAGCATTACGGAGAGCGACATGCCTGGTTGTAGGCTCAGGGCAAAAGTCACCAACACCGATGGTGATTAGTTTCTTTTGTACGTAGCTTCTTACTGCCGGTGCTGATTTCCACACGGTAACAGCGCCGCCAATTGAGATTTCTTTTTCTTCCATTGTTTCTTACCTCTATTAAAAAGTTGGGAGCGACCCAACGTTGATCTCATCAGTGCGGTAGCTATCCGCAGACGACTCCCTGAAACCAGGGAATCGTTTCGTCATTCATCATTCGGCATCGATGCGAATGTTTCGAGCCCAACTCGGGCCGTCCCTTCCATGCCTACCTGTCACACCGACAATGACTTTCATTCCTTTCGGGGCATTGTCAGGCCAGGGAGTGTACCCATCAGTAAGTACGATACATAAGTCAGGGGAAGGTTTCAGCTTTCTAGCTTCCACTATCCCAACTCTCATATCAGTACCGCCACCACCTAAAGCTTTAATCTTAGATGTATGACTCACTCTTTGGCGAGAATGTACCTGAGAATCAGTGGACAGTACGCGGATACCGCGACCACCCAATGACTTTAGAACACCCTGAGTTTCTCTCAAGGCAGAATCTAAGTCACCACCATACATAGAACCAGATGTATCCAAGACAATCACAGTCTCGGGCACGGGCCTACGAACAGCGGGCATGATTATGTCACCATAGATAGATTGCCTACGTGATGGACGGCGGTACGTAAAGTCTACCGCGCCAGCTACGTCAGCAGCACACGCTCGAACAGCAGAAGCTAACTCTTTTTGCCAAGAAACTTTAGGCGGTTCAATCTGCCGCATAGCTTCTTGTAATAAACCACCGGGCACACGCCCCCTGGTTTTAGAGTGTTCGACAATCTTATTAGATACATCATGCCTGATACATTCCTGTACGGCTTCCGGTACCGATGGAGTTTCATCCCCATCTTCCCAGTCACGAGGCTCACCATCCATAGATGAGCCGCCGCCTTTGCCTTTGCCATCACCCTCACCTTCGTCTTCGCCATCTTCTTCTTCCTCGCACTCGTAATAAAACTCAGCGAGTTGTCCGTTTTCTTGGCCGATGTCAAAGGGCAAGAGAGGTGGATAGTTTAGAGGAAAAGGGAAACCTTCTCCCACTAGATCGTCATTGATCTCACGATCAACGGCTTTATTCCAGCGGGAAGAATCCCTACCGTCCCTCCTATTCGCATGGTCGAGCCAGCAGTGTAGACATTCATGCAACCAGATGGTTGCAAGTTCTTCTACGGAAACATTTTGGACGAACGCAGGGTCATAATAGAAACGACCCTTGCAGTCTGTCGCACACGTTCCAAAAGAACTGCCAGGTTTAGCGACCAGAACCATAGACAGCAGTTGGGAAGAAAAGTATTTCCACCTAGTCTGCGCTATGAGTCTAGCCGCCATGACTTTCTCTCTTATTTGGAGAGAATCTTCGACGATCTCACGATTCATTACTTGCATTTTTTACCTCTTGTTTTGTGTAGCGAAAATCACATACACAGAAAGGAACACCGGTCCGAAGAACGGTGTTCGATTCTTTGTACCTGATTCAAGAATCTTGGTAGAAGGACGACACTTCCCACTTAGGTTTCTTACCTTTGCGTAGGCTGTTGTGTTCTTCGGCCCTTTCAATCAGAACCCAATAAGGTTTGCCCTTACTATCATTCGCCGGAATGTATCCATGCCCAGCTTCGAGAACGTGATCAGGGATTATAGTTGGGAAGAAACTTATCCCATCCCTGACCAGCGTTGAGCCTAAGATTCCAGACAAGAGAGCTTTACGAAACCAACGTTTGTTATAGTGCCTTGATCTGTGCTCGCATCTACCGTCTTCGATATTACGGAGTGGCGAGTACATACTATAATCACCGTCAGTCATACGTTCCTTATACTCTTTTATTATGGCTCTCCTTCGAGACTCCATACGTTCGCTAAGGTCATAGGTTCTAGGGAATCTACTCGATTGAGATACCCTACTCCTTGTCTGCCTTATCGAAAAGCATTGGTCCGCTATTTCTCTCAACTCTTTCGGTAAAGCTTTTCTGTCAGCCAGATAACTACCTTCACAAACGAGTCGATAGTTTTCTAAGACATCCATACAGCGATACTTCTGTCCCATAGCACGGGCTACTTTCATCGCTCTCTGATTCCGCTTACCCTGATGGGCGGTCAAAGTTAATCGACCATCGGGCCACACTACAATCTTATGATGCTTTCTACAGCATCGAACAGACGTTTGTAGTATGGGCATACCAGGCTTTCCAAAGTCCAAAGACTTATCTGGAAAAGCATAGTAAGGAACAGATGTTTGAAAGCTATGATGGTCGAGGCCCTGCTTTCGCAGAGCCTCATTAGGTAGTTCTCTTATCCATCTTTCAGTACCACTAGTGACGTGAGTAAACTTGGTCTTCATACTTACCCCTTCACGATGCCAGCGGCAGCGTACATAGGGAAGAATCGATCCACTTGAACAGGGATAGTGGCGCCAGAAGGCATACCGCCCAAAAGTAGGGACCGACAGGCAATAGCTGCGATGTCAGTACCACCTTTTTCAGCAGCATTAATCATTACTTGGACACCATTTTCCCAACGCTTCGCTGTATTCTTTGCGAGTACAGCAGCAGCCACACTAGCTAGTGTTGCGTGAACCTTATCACCACGTTCAAAGTGTTCATACAAAGACGGGTCAGCGATCAGAGTCTCAGGGTCAGGTAAATCTAGTTGCTCTCGGAACGTCATAAAAGACGTAGCCGCATGACCAACTGTACCTTTTGCGAGATAATGAATCACTGTATCGTCAACGCCAGAGCACTCAGCCGCAGCGAGTAGAGTACAAAAGTTGTCCCACGAACGGGGAGAACTCCATGCTTTACCTTGGGCTTCTTCTTCCTTTGGAAGATCCAAAAGATGAGAAGGGAAACGTCTAATATAAGCCGTCACCAGAGCACGCTTCGATGGGATCAACTTCCTCCAACCTTTAGGAAGCTTAGTAACTTCCATGTCAGGCCAGCCGGAAACCATACCATCGCACCAGTCTTCGGTAGATAGAGAACAATCCAGATGAACCATACGGTTCGCCATAGGTGGAGCCAAGTCCCACCCACCAGCAGCCTGTTCGACAGGGTTAGCAGACAAAGCAATAGACAATCCCTTGGGCAAGGCAAAGTCTCCGCACTTCCGTTCTCCTACAATCTTCAAGGCAGCAGCCTGAACAGCAGGGGGAGTACAAGAAAACTCATCCAAGTATAGGATTGTATTGTCATCACAATCGTAAGCCCACTGCGGAGCAACACGTTCGAACCTACCATCTTTAATGATGGGCAAGCCCGTATCTGTTGGGTCCATAGTAGAACAGATAAGTTCAACAACTTTCTTGTTTAACTCTCTGCCGATTGCATGTGTCCGCGCAGTCTTCCCGATACCAGGAGGCCCCCATAAACATACGGGGATACCGGCTTGGATACATAGCGTATAAGCAATATCTATATTGTTACTCATTGTTTTTTTACCTCATAGAACACCAGGCAAAAACACCTGGCGTGTATACCGATTGCATCAGCACACAGTAAAGGACACTTTCCATCCAACCAAGGACAGAAAATGTCCGATACTTTGGGCTGAAACCCAGTGAAACATTTTCCTTAAACTAAGGGGAAACATCTTTCCTATGACAAGCGGGACATTTAGTTCCATAGTCATGTCTTCCATTCAGTATATAGAACCAGCCATTGTCACAGTGTCCGCATACATCACACGTAGGCGTATACATAGCGGCATACGTTTCTTCCCAATGGTTCACAACTATCCAGTCGCCGTCCCATTTTCTATTGTTCAGGATTACGCTACCGTCTTCGCTGTGAATAGACACACCAGGCAGGCCGTTCAATCTTTGTTTTGTAGTTATAGTATTCCAACCACAAGTTGTGATTTCACGTTGGCCAGTGCGAGTGTTCAATCTGGCTATGTTATTACCGAATAGGAACAGACGAACATAACCGCCATCAGTAGTTACTTTAGTATTGTCCTTACTAAAGTTTCTATGATTAGAGAATGCTTCGGCAGCTTGCTTAGTAATCTTTCTCATGCTGCACCTCTCGGCGCAGTAGGGAACCTACTCTCATGGTATCGAGCGAGGCCAGCAATAACTGCCTTGCCACGATCCCACTTGCCAGGTTCACCGTCTACAAGGACACGGTAAACTTCTCCGATTCCAAGATGTTCTGCGGTAGCTTCCATCTCATCAGCAAAAGTAAGCAACCACCACAAACCATTGGCTCTCTTACGAGTAAGCCTCGGCTCTCTTGTTGGTAGCTTCTTATGCCACTCTACATACTGTTCAGCATCATAGAAGATAGGCTTATCAAAGCTAACTTCTTTAATGGTCAGGTCTTTCATCTTCAAACTCAGCCCACCTTGGGCAAGGTTATACATGATTAACTTCTCAACATAATCGTGAGCAGTTTCCATGTCCCTTTGTGCTTGAGGATGCAAGCATCCAAGAGTTTTGTGAAACTCTCTTGATTCAAGGCTGGTTTCTTCCAAGTCCCAATCGGCATTGAAAGCATCGGTGAACCAGAGCAGAGAATCTAAGTCATCAACAGATAACTTCGGCTTCACTATACTCAGGCCACCAATATCCTTGATGTTTTCCCGAACAGTTTTCCAGTATTCTTCTATACCTTTCATTGTTTTTACCTCTCTCATTTGTGCAGAAGCGCACAAGAAAAGGCACCAGTTACAATAAACTGGTACCTAAACCAATGAGCATCTACCTTTCTTAGTATTCTTCTTGAAGCTTTTCTAAAGCTTTGGGAGGGTCAGGGTCAGTACAAATACTTCGACCTACTGAATCTCTGTCCCAAACAGAAGCGCCATCCAGTCTGTGTCCAACAACTTCACCTCGATGAACGAGGTCAAGGATTGTTTTCTTACTCTTGTCTACCGCCAAAGATGTCTCGCCCCGGTGGTCTACCCAAACCTTTATAGTGTGAAGAACAAGGTTCCCGTTCTTCACTTCTTCTTCTGTCAGTTCTTCTTTGGCCTGACCAGAATCAATACTCTCTTTCATGTTTTACCTCTCGTTTGTGCAAAAGCGCACAGTAAAAAGCACCGACCACAAAGGCCGATGCTTTTTCCAATAAGCTTTTACTATTCCTCACTGTCGATATATTCTTGGGCAGATTCCATCGCAGTCTTCTTCAATCTTTCTCGGGCAGCGATGCCAGCTTGAATAAAGTCATACTCGGCTTTGTCATATACCTCGGCATATTCAACCGGGTCCATGAACAGGGCGGGATCATCAGCTTCAATCTCTGATTTGATTTCTGCAATATCGTCTGCACTGGCTCCAAGCTGTTGTGCCAGTCGAATGCGTGCGCGATCAAAAGAGGCTTGTTCTTCGGGAGTTATGGGATGAGCACGGAAAAATGCTTCGATGGATTCCCGGTCCCACTCGTCACTCTGTTGTTCATCCCAATCTGGAACAACTCGATAAACCTTTTCACCGCCTTCGATACGAGCCAGTTGCTCAGCCGTGACAGGAACAGGAGTCGGTTCAGTTAATGTCCAAGTTTCTCCATCATCCAGTACATAGATAAGCATTACTCACCTTCCTTTATGTATGCTTCATAGCGTTTGATTACTTCGTTTCTGATTGCCTTGTGAATATTGTCGTCCCTACACTCTATGTATGTAGGTCCAGAAATATATTGATGGTTTTCTGGACCATAAACTACCGCAAGAGAAAGGTGTTCAGACCGGCCTGGATTGTGCAATATTCCAAGGTCAAAGTTTTGACCTTCGTATGTCCAAGGGCCTAAGTGTAAACAATATCGCCATATGTTATGACTTTCGCCGTGGTGAAACATTATTTCACCGCCCTTATCGGGCACCAATTGTTTGATTAGATCAACGTTCTCCATACCAGACTCGTTACACATAGAATCTGAATCGACTTCTATAATCTCAGGGTTCCGCGCCTCACACTTACGACATACCAGGATACCATCCCAATCTGTGTAGTAAGAGTTACAACATGCGGTCCTTAACTCTGTAGTAACCATTGTTTTATTACCTCGTTTCTGTGCTTGATTGCACAATAAAACCCACCGACAAAAGCCGATGAGTTTTACAGTAGAATCAAATAGCTGCCCTTGATAGAGCGTGCTCATTCCAGAAAGCTACAGCTTTCTCCTTCTCTTTATTGCTCGGGTCATCTGGATTCTGTGGAGCCAGTGGCCCACCATACACAGTGAATAGAAGATAGACATCTTCATCTTTATTGTAGATACCAATGACCTGAACAAAGTTTACTTCCCGGTAAGGCCGGTCAACTAAACGATCTGTCCAGTCTCTGTCACCTCGGGCGAGTCTTTCAACTTCATCTTCGGAGACAGGTTCGTCACCCATTCTCGGGCCATGAAGACCGCAAAGAACAGGACCAAACACTTCTGGAATAACAATAGTCCAGTTCAGTGCCCCATTAGCAAGCGTATAGGCTGGCGTAATAGGAATCTGACTTTGGATAAACTCCATCTGGTCATCGGTGATACCGTGGTCAGTATGGAATACCTTAAATGTGCTTGAGATAGCTCTCATGTTTTATTACCTCTCTGTCTGTGCTTGATTGCACAATACAAAACCCGAACGCATAAACGCTCGGGCTTTATACAATGTCATCAAGGATGGAACAGTAAAGTTTGTTTCCTTGGACTTCCAGTAGGTTCAAACTTTTCTGTCCGAAACTTTTTTGGGGAATGGTAACAGGCGCCCATATCATAGGCCCCGTAAGGTCCAAGAATATCAGACAAAAGAATATCAGCATGACCTTCTTTTGTTTGGTCCAAGGTTCCAATGCGGACTGCATTCATTAAACCTTTTTGCCACTGACCAAAGTTGCGGGCGTATTTCTCCGCCACTCTCATACCTCGCCCAACATATTCTGCTTCACAGATAATAGCGGCGATAGGGTTTTGTTCTACGGGCCACTCAGGATCTATGATTGACAGCATCCCACAAAGAAAGCCGTTGACATAATGAAAGCCTGCAACTTCTTGGCCCCACTCTTGGCTACCAAGAATCCCAAGTTGATACATTCTCATACCAGGCAGGCCAAACTTTCTTTTGAAAACTTTTGTCCGGCCTTCTATGATGTGAGGCAGTTTCTTCCCTTCGTCTCTACCAGAATGCAAAGCCTCTAATAGAATAGTAGGAAGATGTTTGCTACCATCTTTGCCTGTCATATCTAAACTTGTTTCCATGTTTTTTTATACCTCTTTGTTTGTGCTTGATTGCACAGTAAAAAGGCTGACCGCTTTCACGGTCAGCCTTCTTCCTTTGTAATCAAACTCTACTGTCAACCAGCAAGACCACAATCAAAACTAAATAAAGATTGATTAAGAACATCATGCTTGTGCCACAAGTTTCTTGTGTTTGGCTATGTACTCAGCGGCTAAGGCTGTAGCCTCTTTTTTGTCGAGTAGACCATTCTTCCCAAGAACCAGAATAGTTTTCAGGATTAGAGCCAACTCGGTATCAAGTTTGTTCATGTTTTTTACCTCCTAATGATAACTTAGTTAACATGAGACAGAACACTATCGTTTGATAGTGTGCTGACTGGAGCCAACTAAAACAAAGACCATACCAGAACGGTTCTACTAAAAAATAAAACCGTTTCGTGAAGACATGAGAAAGCCCCTACCGATTGCTCGATAGGGGCTTCCTGGCTTTCGCTTCCTCACTTTTTCGCGGACTTTTTCGCGGGTGCCTTTTTCTTCGGTGGCGGTAGATATTCGCCATTTTCATCCATCCACGGGGCAAGGTCCGGCCGGATGGTTTTCGCCGTGGTCGCTGCCTGTTTCCGGTCCACTTCGTCGCCGTTCGAGAACCGCGAGAGAAGCGCGATAGTCTCCGCCATGAGCGCTTCTATCTCATAGGGACGCTTCGCTTCCTCGGGGATACCGTGTCCGCCTTTGAGTTTGAGAAGCCATCCTGCCGCGCGTGCGGCTTCCTCGACCCGGTTCCACGTTCGTTTGGTGTCGGCTTTCTTCGCCGCACTATCCCAAGACGCGCAAACTGTTCGGCCGTTCTCATCCGTTAGAGCGTACCCTTCGGGCCGTGTTCCGGTTTTCTCGCCAGTTTCTTCGTCGAACGTATCGCGCACTAAATAGAAAACAGCGTTTGAAGGTTCCCCTTCAGACTTTCCGCCTACCGGGTGCGCTTCGATACGGTACGCGCAAGGCAGTACCCGTGCGCGTGCGTCTCTGGCGACTCGATACGGAAAGGGCTTGTAACTGTTCCGTTTCTCGAAAAGTGCTTTCGCTTCCGCTTCGATGTTTTGCATAGTCTTACTCATTGTTTTTTACCTCAACCCGTTTATCGGGCGTTCAAACTGGCATAATCGCCAGTTATCGAAAAGTGCGACCCTTTACCGCTTCGCACTTTCGGATAACTGGACCGTGAGAACCGCGCCGTTTTCAGTAAAAACGACCCGATTCTCACGGTCAGTTTGAGGTTT
>CEUI01007552.1_pt1 | contig 22621 bp, 27 predicted proteins | sample 531411 | NCBI WGS metagenome assembly CEUI01 (sample SAMEA2622841, study PRJEB7988) | marine metagenome | isolation source: saline water (ENVO:00002010), including
GATGGCAGTTTAACATTCCCTCTTTGTTTCAAGGTGTGAATGGATTAGACAATGGAATGCTGTTTGTCATAGGTGCTAGATCAAATGTAGGTAAGTCTAGTTTCCATGCAACCCTTTGTGCTAGTCCTAATGGTTGGGCTAAACAAGGTGCTAGGATTCTTATTTTATGCAATGAGGAAAAGCCTGAGAGAATTGCAGCTAGATACATGACTGCTTGCACAGGCATGACCATGAATCAAATTGTAAAAGATAAGACAGAGGCACATAGACTTTATGACCCCATAAAAGATAAATTAAAATTCCTAGATGCTACAGGAAAAACTATGTCTTGGGCAGAGGCAGTTATAAAAAGCTACTCGCCTGACATAGTTGTCATGGACATTGGTAGTAAGTTTTCTGAAGAGGGATCTAACACCAACAACCATGAAGTATTAAAAGCCAATGCTATTTATGCTAGAAACATAGGCAAAATGTATGGCTGTTTAGTTGTTTATTGCACTCAACTATCGGCAGAGGCAGAGGGTAAGATTGTTTTATCACAAGCCATGATTGAGGGTAGTAAAACAGGTCTAGCAGGGGAGTCGGATCTTATGATTCTTATTGCTAGGAATCCCCCTATGAACGATCAGACTGAAGATGATGGACTAAGGTATCTAAACATAGTCAAAAATAAAATATCAGGTGTTCATAGGATTGTTAATTGTGAGTTTGACTTTCATACAGGAGTATATTCAGCATGAACTACATATCAGTTTGTTCAGGAATAGAGGCAGCTACTGTAGCTTGGAAAAATCTAGGTTGGAATCCTTTAGGTTTTTCTGAGGTAGATAAGTTTCCGTCTGCTGTTCTGAAGCATCATTACCCAAACGTACCTAATCTAGGTGACATGACTAACTACAAGGAGTGGAATATAAATGAACCAGTTGACCTTATCATTGGAGGAACACCATGCCAATCGTTCAGTATCTCAGGACTTAGGAAAGGACTTGAAGACCCAAGAGGAAACCTTGCCCTCACCTATATTGGATTACTTGACCACTTTAAACCCAAATATTTCATCTGGGAAAATGTCCCTGGAGTTTTGTCCTCTAACAAAGGAAAAGACTTTAGCTCCTTCATCAGGGCGATTCAAGAAATCAGGTATGGGTTCGCCTACAGAACTTTGGATGCTCAATATTTCGGAGTACCCCAAAGACGTAAAAGAGTCTTTGTTGTTGGATGTTCTTCAGGGGACTGGAGAAGTGCAGCAGAGATACTCTTTGAGTCCGAAAGCCTGTCGAGGGATACTGAGGAGAGCAGACAAAAGGGGAAAGACACTACCAAAGAAACTAGAGGAAGCTCTACTACAGACAACAGGTGGCCTGCGAGAATAAGTAACACACTTGATGCTAGGTATGGAGATAAGATGGGTTTAGAAGATCAACATATTAACTCGGATTGTCCTAGATTTGTACCTGTTTCTATTCAAGGTAATCTAATTGGCAGAAGTGAGAAAGCTGGACCAAATGGAGTAGGTGCATCTGAGGACAATACCATGTACACCTTAACTAAAACAGATGTTCATGCTGTTGTATATGAAGCTCGTGCTAAAGATGCACGATACAGAGATACTGAGCAAACATCCCCTACCATGAAAGCAAGGTGGGAAAATATGACAGACACTCCTATTGTATATGAGGCTCAAGAACCAAAGATTTTTCAACAGAATCAACGTGATGAAGTTCGTTATATAGGAGAAGATGGAAGTATATCTGGATCTTTGTCGGCAGATTCTGGGGCAAGACAAACAAATTATGTCCATCAAAAGTCAGTAATTAGACGTTTAACTCCTGTAGAATGTGAAAGGCTACAAGGGTTTCCATGTGGATATACTGAGATACCTTATAACAATAGACCTCACACACCTGATGGACATAGGTATAAAGCATTAGGTAATAGCATGGCTGTGCCTGTTGTTAAATGGATAGGAGAGAGAGTAAATGGAATTAATAATAGATGTTGAAAACACAACAACCACTAAAAACAATAAGTTACATCTTGATCCATTCGAGAGGACAAATGCTTTGGTTATGGTTGGTATTTACCCATTGGGTTCTGAGGATTCATCCACTTATATTTTCGACCATGTGGGTGTTACTAGAGAAGACGATCCAATATCTAATTACTATGCTGTTCAGGGCTATTTAGATCAAGCTACTCTGTTAATTGGACATAATATTTCCCATGATCTGTTATGGTTGTGGGAGAGTGGGTTTAAATACGAGGGTAAAGTATTTGATACTATGTTGGCAGAGTATGTTTTACAAAGGGGTGTAACTAATCCACTAGGATTAAAAGCAGTAGCAGAAAGATATGAATGTGAAACAAAAAAAGAAGATACACTCAAAGAATATTTTAAAAGAGGATATAGCACAAGAGAAATTCCAAGACTCGAACTTGAAACCTACCTCCGACATGATCTCGGTGCGACCAAGGAGGTATACGAGAAGATACAAAACAGATTGTCGGATGTTGAGAATCAAGGGCTTAAAAAAACAATAGACATTACTAATGAAGTGGCAGTAGTGCTGTCTAGAATGTATCAATCAGGATTCAAGATAGACAGAAATAAATTATCTCAAGTAAGAAAAGAGTTTGAAGAAGAGAAGTTAGATTTAGAAAAGAAACTTAACTCTTACACAAGATATTTAATGGGAGATACCCCAATTAATCTAGGCAGCCCTGAACAATTGTCTTGGGTTTTATTTAGTAGACAACCAATAGATAAAAAAAGATGGGCATCTTCTATACAACCAAACCTGCCGACACCTGCATTTAAAAATTTAATAAAGTTTAATTTTAAAACTTTGTATAAAACTAGAGCAGAGCAATGTAATTCATGTAAAGGTAAAGGTTCTTATTTTAAAAAGAAAAAAACAGGAGGTCTTTATAAAAAACCCACTAAGTGTTCTGTTTGTAATGGCACAGGGTTTATATATAAACAAACGAAAGACATAGCAGGACTAAAGTTTAGCCCCCCTTCTGTAAAGTGGGCATCAGCTAATGGTTTTTCTACTTCTAAAAGTAATTTAGAGGTGCTTGAAAGAGTTGCCTCTACTAAAGGTATGGACGAGGCTAAAACTTTTTTAGGACAATTGAGAAGATTGTCTGCTATTACTAGTTATCTGTCTAACTTTGTAGATGGCATCGAAAACTTTTTAAAAGAGGATGATTTTCTACATGTAAAATTAAATCAACATGTAACATCTACAGGTAGATTCTCAGGCTCTAATCCTAATATGCAAAACATGCCTAGAGGTTCAACGTTCCCTGTCAAAAAAGTATTTGTATCTAGATTTGATGGGGGCAAAATTATGGAGGCTGACTTTGCACAATTAGAATTTAGAGTTGCAGCTTTTCTCAGTCAAGATTCTACAGCAATCAAGGAAGTGACTGAGGGGTTTGATGTACACGCCTATACTGCTAAAGTAATAAGTGATGCAGGACAACCTACTACTAGACAAGTAGCTAAAGCACATACATTTGCACCTTTATATGGAGCATCAGGCTATGGTAGGACTAGAGCAGAGGCAACTTATTATGAACATTTTTTAGAGAAGTATAAAGGTATAGGTAAATGGCATAAAAAATTAGCCAATCAAGCAGTTAATTATGGATACATAAAAATACCTAGTGGAAGAGAGTTTTCTTTTCCTGATACTAAGAGGAGAAGGGACGGATCGGTAACAAATTTTACACAAATAAAGAATTATCCTGTACAATCATTTGCCACAGCAGACATTGTACCCCTGGTTTTAGTGGAAATATACAATAGTATTAAACATTTAAAGAGTGTTGTGGTAAACTCAGTACACGATTCAATAGTAATTGATATACATCCTGATGAAATTAATGAGATACAAAATGTTATTAAAGAAGTGCAAAAGAATTTAGTTAAGTTGTTAGAAACTAAATATGGCATAGAGTTTAATGTGCCATTATTATTAGAAGCAAAAATAGGAAACAATTGGTTAGAACAAATAGATATATAAAGGAAAAAATATTATGTCAGACTTAGTAAATTTAAAAGATCACGCAAATAACTTTAATCAACTTGCTGAAGCAATGGGCATGGGGCAAGACATGGAAAAAAAGAAGAGTGGTTCTACTCTTGCTAGATTAAAAATTTCTCACGCAGGAATTATGGGAGAAACAAACGTTAAAGGTAAAGTAAAACGTGTAGAAGTCGTAGATGCAGGATCATACATGTTGCAACTACCCCATGACGATAGAAAAATATTTTCTACTACTGCCTCTATTAGGTTGTTTCAACAAAAATTTATGCATAAAAAATATGTCAAGTTGGATGATGATAAAGGAATGTTTGTTAAAACAATCATGGCTAATGATTTGAAATCAGATCTAATTGATAATACAGGTGGTGTTAATTGTGGTAAGCCTAGTGGTTGGATAGAAGATTACAATTCTTTACCTCAAGAAACAAAAGATTTATTGAAGTCTATTAAACGTGTAAGAGTTTTGTTTGGTGAAGTAACTTTACATAATCCTGTAGATGAATCAGGGAATGAGATAGATAAAGCAAAAGAGGATTTTTCTGCAATACCTTTTATTTGGGAAGTTGATAATCGTGATGCTTTTAAAATACTCGGTTCTCCTATAACACAAATGTCTAAACAGAATCATATACTTCCTCAACACGATATAGATTTAGAAACTGAAGAGAGGACTATACCAACAGGTGCTAAGTATTATTTGCCAACTGTTAAATTAAATCCAAAAGAAATTAAACTAAATGAAAAAGATGAAAAGACTTTAGTTAATTTTAACGATTGGATAAAAAATTATAATGATTATGTTCGTGATGAACACACAAAGGCATTGAAAGAAAAAGGTAATGCTGAATCCGATAAAGTTGTAACAGAGTTTGTTGATGTAGAAGAGGATAAAGCAGCTTAGTGAATCATCCTGCTGAAATAAAAATACACAAATATCTTAGTGGTCTGAAGGCAGGTGATTCAACTATGTCACCTGAGGTGATTGATCAGATCACTAATGATGTTCGTGTTGCTTTGACAAAACAATTTGTTGACAACAACAAAAGAGATTTTACATTACGAATGTCAAATATCGGTAGGAGTTATTGTCAACTTTGGTTTGACAAAAATAAACCTGAAGTTGCAATACCCCCATCATCTAGCTTTGTTATTAACATGATGTTGGGGGATATTGTGGAAGCAGTATTTAAAGGTATATTAAAACAGTCAGGTGTTGATTATAAAAACGGAGAGAAAGTAACTCTGAGTTTAGACAATGGCAAGACAATAGACGGAACACCAGATCTTATAGTCAATGATGCTGTTGATGATATTAAATCAGCTAGTCCTTGGTCTTATGAAAATAAATTTAAAGATTATAACACCCTTGCTGAACACGATTCATTTGGATATGTATCTCAGTTAGCAGGGTATGCTAAAGCAACTAAGACAAAGCCAGGTGGTTGGTGGGTTGTCAATAAAGGCAATGGCAGTTTTAAATATGTTGATGCCTCCAACATAGATACAAATAAATGTATCAAAAAAACTGAAGCCTTAACTGAAGAGCTAGAGCAAAATAGATTTCGCAGATGTTATTCAGATGTTGAAGAAACCTATCGTAAAAGACCATCTGGCAATAGAAAGCTAGGTATAGAGTGTTCTTGGTGTAGCTATAGATATGCATGTTGGCCTACTCTACAAGAAAGACCTTCTTTAGTTTCAAGAGCAGAAGAAAAACCAATGATATGTTATACAGAGATTAAAAATGTTTAATGCTAAATCTTATATAACTTCTAGGATAAAAGGTTACAGAAGTGGATTAGAGTTTAAGGTACAAAAAGATTTACAAGATAAAGGTATAGATGCAAAGTATGAACCTTTAAAAATAGAGTGGGAGGATTTAGCTTATAGAAAATACACACCTGATTTTTTATTACCTAATGGAATACTAATAGAAACGAAAGGTTTATTCACAGCACAAGATAGACGTAAGCATTTATTAATTAAACGACAACATCCTAATTTAGATATACGTTTTGTATTTGAATCGGCTAAAAGAAAATTAAATAAAAAAAGTAGAACCACTTATGCAGATTGGTGTGATAAGCATGGATTTACTTTTAGTTTAAAATTAATTCCGCAGGAATGGATTGATGAGGCATCAGTAGGAACACATGGTAATTTTATTAAGTACACAGGAGAAAAATGTAATGAGCAAAATGGATAAAAATTTAACAAATGATGATGTAGCTTTAGTATTTAGACCTAAGTTTACTAAGAAAAATAATTGGGATAGCACAGTCGATGTTAGTGCTGTATTCATGCCATCAAGTAAATTGAATGAAGATGAAGCAGATCAGTTAAGAGATGTTGTATATGCTTTGATTACATGTTTTCATCTTTTAAATACAGACACAGATTTTGCTGCTAGAGTTTCAGAAAAAATGGATGATATAGCAAAAGAGGAAGGGTTTGAAGAATACGAACCTATCAATGGTAATAATGTTGTACATTTATCTTCTTGGACTAAGACTAAAGGCAATGCATGAAACTAAGAGAACAAGAAAAAGAAGTAGATTTAGTTAATCATCCCCCTCATTACAACAAGGGTAAATATGAAACTATAGATGTAATCGTTGACACTCTTGGTAATTACGAATCAATATCTTACTGTCAAGGAAATTGTATTAAATACTTGTTAAGGATGTGGCATAAAGGAAGTCCTCTAGAAAATGCTGAAAAATGTCTATGGTATTTAAATAAGATGATTGATTTACTAAAAAAAACAAAAGGAGATAATTGGTTGTGAATTATAATGGTATAACTATAGACTTAAATAAAGATAAAGATTTAACAGATCAGGGATTACAACTGTTGCAAGACTATTATATGATTCCAGGAGAAACATCTCCTCAAGAATCTTTTGCTAGAGCCTCTCTTGCTTATTGTAATGATGACCTTGATTTTGCACAGAGAATATATAATTATGCGTCGAACAGGTGGTTTATGTTTGCTAGTCCTGTACTTAGTAATGCTCCTGTTCCTAATGGTAAATGGAAATCTTTACCTATTAGTTGCTTTTTAACTTATGTAGGAGATACATTAAAAGATTTAATCTCTCACAATTCTGAAGTAGCATGGTTGTCTGTAAAAGGTGGTGGGGTAGGTGGTCATTGGTCTGATGTGAGGGCAGTCGGTGATAAATCTCCCGGACCTATCCCATTCCTTAAAGTTGTTGACAGTCAGATGACTGCCTATAAACAAGGTAAAACTAGGAAAGGTTCTTATGCAGCATATATGGATGTTAGTCATCCCAGTGTGTGCGAGTTTATTAATTTTAAGCTGCCTACTGGGGGTGATTCTAATCGTAAATGCTTTAATCTGTTTAATGCAGTAAACGTAACAGATGATTTTATTAAAGCTGTAGAAAACAATGAAGTGTGGCAGTTTAAAGACCCTGATACAAAAGCTGTTAGAGATACCATGTCAGCTAGAGAGTTGTGGCAACGTATACTTGAGGCACGATTTAGAACAGGTTCTCCCTACATAAATTTTATAGACACAGCTAATAAACATTTGCCTGAAGAGCAAAAAAAATTAGGTCTTAAAATTCATGGTAGTAATCTTTGCAATGAAATACATTTAGCTACCAATGAAAAACGTACTGCTGTATGTTGTTTGTCTAGTGTCAATTTAGAGTTTTATGATGATTGGAAAGACACTAACATGGTAAAAGATTTGATTCGTTTTTTGGATAATGTTTTACAAAAGTTTATAGACAATGCTCCTGATGATTTAGTTAAGGCTAAAAGAAGTGCCATTGCTGAACGATCATTAGGACTTGGGGCAATGGGGTTTCATGGTTACTTACAAAAAAATAATATTTCTTTTGAGGGAGTATCTACAAAAGGTATAAACAAACGTATGTTTAGAAATATTAAAATGCAAGCCCTCGAAGAAACTAGATTATTAGCTGAACAAAGAGGTGAAGCACCTGACATGATTGGATCAGGAAAACGCAATGCTCACTTACTAGCTGTAGCACCTAATGCTAATAGCTCTATCATATGTGGTTGTACTCCTAGCATAGAACCTATAAAATCTAATGCCTATGTGCATAGAACAAGAGTGGGTTCACATTTAATTAAGAATAGATACTTAGAAAAAGTTTTATTGAAGTATCAAAAGAACACAGATGAAGTTTGGAAATCTATTATTAGCAACGAGGGATCGGTTCAGCATTGTGTTTTTTTAACTGATTATGAAAAGTCTGTTTTTAAAACTGCATTTGAATTAAATCAAGAATGGGTAATTGAACATGCAGCAGATAGACAAACTTTTATATGTCAAGGTCAATCAGTTAATTTATTTTTCCCATCAGGTAGTGATAAAGGATATGTAAATAGTGTGCATCTTAGAGCTTGGAGATCAGGTTTAAAAGGTTTGTATTATCTAAGAACAAGTGCAACTAATCAGGCTGATAAAGTAGGCACTCAAATTGTTAGAGATGCTTTAAAAGATGCTGACGAATGTATATCTTGCCAAGGATAGGTTTATGTTTAAAAAATTCGACAGAGAATTATTTTTAAAATTTGATAAACTTGCAAGGGATGCAGGTAAAAGATATTGGACTTCTAAAGATTATTATGTTGAAGATAATAAAGATAGATATGGGCCAGACTTAATAGTAACTTCTAAATCTTTAGGAGTAGATGGGAACACTAATAAATTTTATTGTGAAGTAGAAATTAAAAGACCCTGGAAAGGAAGAAAGTTTCAATATGAAAAACTCCAAATACCCCAACGGAAAGGTAAGTTTTTGGACAAATCTAAATACAGTTTGCCGATCTGTTTTTTCGTTTTTAATTCCGATCAAACTTATGGATACCTTATCGAAGGTGAAACGTTGGCTAAGACTCCTATTGTTGAAGTGCCTAATAAGTATGTATATAAAGGTGAAAAGTTTTATCAAGTACCTGCTAAAAATTTAATACCATTGGAGATACCTAGTGAGTAAAAAAGATAATAAAAAAATTAATACTGATTACATAGAGGTTATTAGATGGATGGATGCACAGTCCGATGATGGTTGGAGTGATGATAGGACAGCAGAATTAGCTAATGTAGTTACTGTTGGTTTCATTGTAGCTGAAGATAAAAAAGCAGTTTGTGTTGCATCTACTTATGCAGGTGATGATACTAATTCAAGAATGCATATACCAAAGTGTTGGATAAAAAGTAGAAAGAAAATTAATATAGAAGAATTAGAAAAAGACAATAGCCCTTTATACCCTTTTATAGAAACAAAGGAAGAAAATGAAAATAGAAATTGATGAGGATTTAAGAAATTTTTTTATTAAAGAAGCACTAAAAGAATTATTAGATGAGGTAGAAAAACAATATGTGGGTTCTAATCGAACTAAAAAATTATATAAATTAAAGCAATCTATTGTAATTATTTTAAATGAAATTAATTTAGGTGATACATTTAATTATAAAGACATGACAGAATCTAGTAAAAAAGTAACCATAAATAACATTACAAAAGATGAGGAGATTTATACAAATACATAAATATACTTATTGCTTTAGTCTTAATTTTGTATAAAACTAGTAAAATCAATAGGCTCATTCGAGCCTTTATTTTTCCAAGGAGTAACGTATGAGTCTTACAAATCCCTCAATTGTGTATAAACCTTTTAAATATCCTTGGGCTGTAGAGTTTGCCGTGCAGTCTGAGAAAGCCCATTGGGGTGAATGGGAAGCCAAACTGCAAGATGATGTGTCACAATGGCAGTCAGGTAAGTTAACCGAAGCAGAGAAAAATCATATCACTCAAATACTTAGATTGTTTACGCAAAGTGACGTAGCTGTGGGTACGAATTATCTTGAATACTATATACAGAAATTCAAAAACAATGAGATTAGAGCCATGCTGACTAGCTTTACTAACAGAGAGTTTGTACATCAAAGAAGTTATGCACTACTAAATGATACTTTAGGTTTACCTGAAGAAGAGTATTCAGCTTTTTTAAATTATAAACAGATGAAAGACAAGATAGATTTTATGTCCGATATAGATGTGCATTCTATATCAGGATTAGGTAAGGCTATAGCTAGGTCAGTTATGAATGAGGGTATGTCTTTGTTCTCAGCTTTTGCTATGCTTCTTAACTATCAAAGATATGGCAAGATGAAAGGTATGTGTGAGATAGTAGAGTGGTCTGTTAGAGATGAAACCATGCATTGTGAGGGTATGGTTAAATTATTTAGAGAGTTTTGTAAGGAGCATCCTAGAATAGTTACAGATGATTTTAAGAAAGATATATATCAAATGTTTAGGGATGGGGTAAAATTAGAAGATGCTGTAGTAGATACAGCCTTTGAGATGGGGGCAGTTAAAGGGCTTAGTGCTGAACAAGTCAAGCATTATATTAGATACATAGCAGATAGAAGACTAATTCAGTTGGGTTTAAAAGGTAACTTTAAAGTTAAAGAAAACCCTCTTGAATGGTTAGATTGGATAGTAGGGGGTGATACCCTTAAAAACTTTTTCGAGGGTGTTGTGACTGATTATAATGCCTCTGGAATGACAGGGGATTGGGGATGGAAAGATACTAAGGAGAAGGAACAAAAAATTGCAGCCTAATTTAAAAGATAAAATAAGAACAGCTTTAATTTTTCATGCTAAAGGACAAATAGCTAAACATAAAATAAATGTAATTGTATTAATGGAAAATGCACAGGGTGTTGCAGAGCATCCTGATGTTATGGAAACTATAGAAAAGGAGTTAGATAGTATTGCTACATATGAAGATAGATTAGACGTTTTAAATAAACACTTCTAATGATTAAATTTATACTTTGGTGTATGGCATTTTATATTGCTGCTATAAACCCTACAATGTTTGCAGGGCTGTATGTTTATTATATGTCTACAGGTTAAAGATTAATTAAACTATCTTTTATCATTAAGGCTTTTCCAAACTCTTTTGTTTCACTTAATTCTTTATTTTCAGGATGCATTTGTTGATACTTTTCTTCTATTTCTTTTCTTAATGCTTTGCTTAGTTGTTTATAATCTATATAATTGTTAAGTTTTATTAAGTCTTCTGATATTACAGATCCATCTCTTTTATCTACACCATCTATTTTTAATCTATCTTTTGCACTAGTAAAAGCTTTACTAATCTCTTTTTTTAATAATCTTTTTTTAGTATTGTCAGTAGATTTTTTATAAGTTTCTGTTTTCATTAAATTAAGAACTTCATTTTCCATAAAATATAATCCATTAGAGATCACAACATTATCAAATGCTTTTATACCTATGGGTTGATATACCTCCATTCTCCAAGGTACTATACCTAATCTTGTAATTTCTTTTTCAATTTTATTTTGATCTGGAGTCATTTTAATACCCATAAAATTACTATAAAATCTACCTGCCCCTGATGGTGCTCCTTGTCTAAAGTATGATACTGCTTTTTCTAAACTATCTTTTCCATAATTATCAACCACATCAGGTAATTTATTTTTAACTTGATTGCTAAGAGATTCTATTAAAACATTTCCATCTTTTTCTCCTGTATAAATATCTACATCTATATCTTTAGGATCTCTAGCCATTAAACCTTCATAACTTAATCCATCAAGGTACTCTCTTATAGGTTTTATAGGTTGTAAAAATCTACCACCAAAATTAAAAAATGTTTCTGCAAATCTTGTTAATCCCATTTCAAAAAAAGTACCATCTTTTAGGTCTTGAAAAGCCCTTAATAAAGAATCTGGAAATAAATCTAAATCTTTTGCTTTTAAACCAGCTACAGATTCTAAAACTGCTTCTACACTAGTATCTAAAGTTTTTACATCCGAATCTTTTGCCAAGTCAAACATACGAATAAGTAATTCTGCCATTGCAAAGTAAGGTGCTACAGGAAAAAAAGCTCTAGCATCAAATGTAGCATCTCCTATTTTTAGATCCCACCAATCTCTGCTTCTGTTTTCAGGTTGCATCCTATATTGATATGCCATGTAAAGTGCAGTACTACCTACAGCACCTCTAGCAGTAGCCTCTGTTCCTTTTTTTATTAAGGCTGCTCTTTGATCATCTGTTAATTTTCCTCCAACACCAAAGTATCTTTTTCCCAATAACCCTGATAAGGTGTCATACATACCTGATGCTCCACCTATAGGACTAAATCTATATTGATAGTTAATAGCATTGGCCATAAATCTAGGGAAGGCGATAGCTAAAGAAACAAATGGTGTGTTTTCAAAAAAATTAATAAAGCCCCTTGCAATATTATTACCTCTAGCTTCAATTATTGTGTCATCTATTTTAGCACTTTTATTTGCACCAAATTGAAATGAAAAAGTAGCTCTCATAGCATCTTCAGTTGCTTTTTCTAATACCTCTTTTGGAATAGGAATATCATTTTTTAAATAATCTTTATATAAATCTTTTCCTAAATATTTTAATTCTGATTCTACTGATGCTACAAAAGCAGACTTTCTAAAAAGAGCATCTTGAGCTAAATTTAAAGATGCTAAAAATCTATTTACTGCATTTAGTTTATCCTCTCCTTCACCAATAGCAAGAGTGTTTATTAATCTATTTTTAATAGTAGGGTTAAACTTTAATATTGCATCAGCTTCTAAAGATGTCATTCCGTAGTTAGCAAGTTTGCCCCATGTAGCAAATATATCCCCTATAGATTTTGGTTCTTGTATTTTTAAAACTGTAGGATCTGCTCCCATAGAAACAGCAACTCCTCTAATTGCTCTTTGAAATATAGATTCAAAAACATTAGCTGCTGTTTTCATTGTTAATGCACCTAGACCACCCATAACATTTAAACTAGTAGTAGACAATGCAGAAGTTACCCAAATTTTAGAAGTTCTTTCTAGAGTATGAAAAGCATTAAAAATTGTAGAAACTGGTGAAGCATTAAATTGTTCAGTATAAACAGTTTCCATAAACTCTCTAGCTTTTTTATCTGTACCTGCCATAGCCCTAGTTAAATTTGACACATAAGAATATGGCTGAAATATTTTTGCACTATCAGAAACTGAAGTGTTCATTGCTTTAGAAAATTCTTCTGGTGTTATGTCATACTTTTTTAAAACATCTAACAAATTATTTTGTACACTTTTTGTGTAAGTATCAGGATCAACACCTGCTCTTACAGCAGCTTGTTCTATTGTTAAAGCATCTAGTTTTCCTAAATTTCCTATAACTTCATTTACAGCAGTAGATATATTTTTTAGCTTACCACCTACAAGTATTTTTGCTTTTCCTGATCTATCTATTTTAGGAACATAAGTTGTAGGATCAGATTTTATTATATGTCCTGCAATTCTAACAGCTACAGGAAATAATTTATTGTGTACTTGTGATTGAAGTAACTTGTTTTTTTCTGTAGATAATTTATCAATTACAAGTCTTCCAGCATTAGGGTCTGCATTATAAACTTTAGCTATTTGCTCATCTGTTTTACTTAACTGTCTTTCTAACTCTTTTAATGCAGGATCTTTATTTGTAACAGATTTACCTTTATTTATTTTTTTCTCAAATTCTTTTACTGTTTTTTCTGCATTTTTTAATTCCTTAGAAAAAAATATTCCAGGCAAAGTACTTACCCCACCAAGAGCACCAGTAACTACACCTCTTAATACAATATTAGATTTATCAAAAGTTTCTTTTCTATATTGTTGAACAGCAAGTGCTTCATCAAGTCCTCCTGCATAACTTCCGAATAAACCTTCTACTCCAAAACCAGTACTAAACTGTGCAATTCTATTTTGTCTTACATGTGATTTAAGTTGTTTGTCAACTTCTTTTATTTTATTTTTAATTTCTGTTCTTTTTGCTTTATTTTTTAATCCTGGTTTTAAATTTTTAAGAAGTGTTTTTTGATTAAGTTGTTTTCTTGCTAGTGATAATGCAGTTTTACTACCTGCTACACTTACTGCTTTTCCTGCAATAGCCCCAAAGTATGTCATTGGATCAAAAGCTAAAGCATTAGCAATATCAGCAAATGCTTCAAATTTATTGTAACCTCCATCTATAATTGGTATAGCTTCCCATAAAGTAAATGCATATCCTGCTGCTGTTCTTTGTGCTTTGTTTGCTTTACTTGTCCAAAGCACTTCCTGAGTTAAATCAATATTGTTATAATAAACTTCCCTTATATGTGTAGCAAATTTTCTTACATATTCTTTTTTTGATTCTTCTTTTTTATCATACTCATAATCTTTTCCAAATCTAAAAACCATATAATCTTCTACTCGATCAAAGTAATCTTGATTTTTATATAAATCATTGTACTTAATTTTAAATGTATTAGTTACAGGTTCTTGTTGTTCTACAGGTGTGGCAGAACCTACTATAGGCTGTGCTTGTTTTTGTTGCTTAAATGGTTGAGCAGCCGAAATATTTTTTAGTACACTATCCCTGTAATCCTGTGTTTGTTTTACACCCATAGGATTTTTATCTAAAAGAGTTTCTCCACCATTGTATGCTTGAAGAACTTTATTAGGATCATTGTTATATTTCTTTTTTAAATGCTGAAGAAACTTAGCTGCACCTATAACATTATTTCTAGGATCATTTGGATTTTGATTGGGTATGTATTTGTTACTAATAACAGGCATGAGTTGCATCATACCTATTTCACCATCTTCACCTTCAGCACTAGGATCAAAATTAGATTCTTGTTTTGCTATAGATTTTAACAGTTGAGGATTTATATTGTATTCTTTACCTACCTCTTTAAATATAGAATCATACTTTGTTTCTTTTAAAATAATTTCATCTACATCTTCAAGTTTAGATTCAGGTTCTTTTACAATATTTTGTTGTTGTTGTGTTTCTAATTGTTGTCTTTGAAAAGTATCAAAAACTTCTTGTTGTTCATCTTCATTTAATTCTTCTTCAGAAGCAAACTTTAAACCATTTAAATTATAAGTATATTTCATTGTTCTTTAAAATCCATAATGCTAACATTTTTGCCACTCTTTAATTTTAGTAGATTACCTTGATAATCTTTACTCTTTCCTTTGTCACCATCAGTTAATTTTTCAGCCTTTGATGGGCCAGGTTTTAAATAATTTGATCCTATAAAATTAACCACATAGGAATTATATGCACCATCTATTTTAGCTGCTCTTCTTAAATCTTCTAGTATTGGGCCTTCTTCACTTTTATCTGTTATTCCTAAAGTACTATTTAAAATAGGTCTTACAGCTAATTCTAAAGCTCCTAAATGCTTATTTACATCTTTTGGATCAGTAAACTCTAAAATTAATTGTCTACCACCAGCCCCATCATCAATGAATTTAACACTACTTCCTGTTTTCCCAGCAGTCAGTTGAGTAAATGTTCCTATTGCTTGATTCAGTCTTGCTCTTATTTCAGCAGTAGTAGGTTTCTTAGTTCCACCCATACTATTAAGAAGTGCTCTTTCCTTTTGTATTGTTTTTATTACTTCAGGATCTCCACCATCTGGTTTAGTGACTTCATTAAATAATGTTACAGCACTTCTATCTAATAAAGTAGTAGGAGTTTCTTTACTTAATAAAGATTTATCAACTTGAATATCTAAGGGATCTATAGTTTGTTTTGCTTGTACTGTTCTAAATTCTTCAGGTGTCATGCCTACTTCAGCAGCATACTGTTCAGTAATTCTAGAAGTATCTACATCTAAACCTGGAATAAATGTTCTACCTGCTGGTTCAACAAACCCTGTAATATCTTTATATGCTTGTTGTGCATTTAACTCTATTCTTTGTTTAACGTCTACAATTTCATCACCATCTGCTTTTACAAAGTCTTGTAATTTAGATGGTCTATCTTTAGCAATAGTTTTATATTCTTCAAATAACTTAGGATTTTCCATAATTGCAGATACTACTGTAGGACTTAAATTAACTTTTGCACTTTTTGCAATACTTTTGATTTCTGCAACTTTACGTTTTAAGTCTACTCTTATTTTTTTTTCTGTTGATTTAGCTGCCCTTACTTCTAAAGCATGTTGCTCTGCTCTTTTCTCAGCAGTTGCTTCTGCTCTAAGTCTATCTTCTTTTAAGCCCTCTCCAAGAGATCTTATAAGCCCTGCTTGAAATGAAGATATACTCATTATTGCACTCCTTCTTCAGACATTTCTTGTGGTAACTCTTCTACTTCCTCTTCCATCATAGGTGTTGGTTGTCTTGCCATTAACCCTTTTTGGACAGGTGTTTCTTCCTGCATCATCATGCTTGCATCTTCAGGTAATTGTTGTTGCTCTTCTTCTAGTGACTCTTCTAAATATTTTCTTATAAATCTATAAGGCACTTTATTTTTTTGTTCTTCTTCTTTGTAAGAATCTATGTATGTTACGTCTGCATCTTCTGCAACATATCTCATTAACTCTCTTATGTATGGATTAATTAAAATGCCAACATCAAGATTATGTATGCCATTCATAGTAGAAGAAACAGCCAACATTTCAGAAAGTCTTTCTATGGATATGCCACTATCAAGAGCTTTTAAAAGTGAATCTTCTGTTTCAAAATTTAAAACCCTATCGGTATAATATTCAACAGCTTCTTCAACTGTTGTTAGTTGAGTAGGTCTTTCCCAAGGATATTCACCTGGTTCTTTAGTCAAAGACATTCCAGGTATTGGGCCTTGTAATAAATCAGGACTTAGTTGTATCGTCATTTTTTAATTCCATTCTTTTCTTACGAATTTTAGCAACATACTTTGCCATAGTCTTAGCTATATCAGTTTCTTTATCTTCAGCATTAGAATCTTCTTTACTGTTTTTTGGTGACATAAAACCTTTTAACTCTTTTTTTTCTTTTTTAGGTTTCTTTTCTTTTTTAACGTCACTTAATATAGCTAAAACTTCTACCTCTATTTTTTTAATATAGCTATCTATGTTTAACATTTTATTTTGTCCTTACTAAAAGGGTAATTTATCAATTATTTTAGGTATAGCAATCTTAGCTACTTCGCCTACGAAAACACCTGCTGCATCTTGATTACCTTTTTTTATTTGGTATTTAGCTTTTTCTATAGCTGCATCATTAGTCATTATTTGCAAAGCTAAATTATTCATTCTGTCAGCTTCATTATTTGATGTTTCCCAAGCATAAGACATTTGATCTCTGTATTCTTGCCAAACATTTTCATATTCTTGCATAGTTACATTTAAAGCATTAGCTGCATTAAATTGATTTACTTGGTTTTGTGTGGCAGTATCTACTGTGGCAATCTGCTGCCTCCATTGTGCATTAGCTTGACTAACAACTAAACCATTACTAGCATTAAATTGTGCTACTGCATTTTTTTGTTGTGCATTAAATTGTCTAATGGAGTTAGTTTGTGAAACATTAAATTGTTCTAATGCATTATTCTGTGAAACATTAAACTGACTTATTTGTGCATTCATAGAATCATAAAATTGATTAACTTGATTCTCACTAGTAGCATTAAATTGTTTAGCAGCATTTTCGGCAGCAGTATCAGTTAATATAGATTGCACAACTGATTGTGTTTTAAATAAATTAGTTTGCTGTGCAAAATCTAAATTTTTCATATCTACTTGTAAAAAAGATTGTGCATTTTGTACTGCTGCTTGTTGCCTATTATTTAAATTAGTTGTTTCTAAGTTAGCCATTTGTGCTGCTGTTGCCATAGTAACAGCCTGTCTATTGTTTAAATTAGCTAAATCAACAGATTGTGCTAACCTTGCATTTTCTAATGTCACTTGTACTTCAGAATTAAAATTTTGATTTGCTATATCAGATATTCTTGCAGCATTAGTTACTCTAGTTTGAAATGCTTGATCAAACTCTTGTCCTAAAAATTGTGCTCTTTGTTGTCCTGCAATAACAGCACGTTGTTGTCTATTACTTAAATTTTGTATATTTAAATTAGCAACTGTTTGTGCATCAGATTGTGCAATAGGTAATGCTTGTTCAAATATTGCTTGTATAACAGCTTGCCCTGCTAAACTAGAAGCACCTAAACCTCTTTGATTTAATACTGCTGTTGCTTTTCTTAAACTACCTGCTGCCCAAGCAGGAGGATTTTTAGCATCAAAGTCTTTAGTTAAATTTTCTAACTGACCTTGTACTGTAGACATAGGATCTAACTCTGCTTGTGCAGCTTGAAACTTATCTAAACTTTGTTCTACTAATGCTGATTTAACAGATGGCCCACTTATTAATTCTTCTGCTTGTAACTTTCTTTTTGGAACATTGTCAATTTGTATTGCTTTATCTATTTCAGCAGCTTGAACATTTTTTAATACAGTAGCTTTAACATCTGCTGTTTGTGCTTGTACTTGAGCTTCTTGTCTAACATCTCCTACAACAGGTTTTAATTTTTCAACTTCCTCTGTAACTTTAGGAGTAGTTTTATCTACATCTACTTTTGCTGCATCTCTAGGATCAACTGCTTTTATTGTTTCTGAGGTAGCAGCTTTTGCAGGATCTACAGTTTTAATGTCCTCTTGTTTTATAGGATCAAATTTAACTTCTTGCCTTGGATCTGTTGTTATTTGTGCAGCTTCTACAGGTGCTACATCAGGTCTATTTAATTTAGTCCTGTCCTTTAAATCATCTACAAACTCTGTAGATATTCCTTTTTCTTGACCTTCAGGTGATGCTTTTGCAGCTTGTACAAATTGATCTACCTCACTTGCATCAATAGTGTCACCAAATTTCTTTGTATAAAAATCTCTGCCTGATGCATCTGCACCTCTACCTAATACACCTTGATACAAGTCATCAATACTTAATCCACCTTGAGCCATTCTTTTAACAATACCACCTTTTGCACTTGCTAATTTAGATGTAACACCTTGTGTCATTTGTGCATGTAGTCTTTGAGCAGATAATGAAGATGCTAAAAATTCGTCATACCCTGACATAGGGCCGTCATATCCTATTTTTCTAGCTATCTTTTCTCTAATTACTGAAGTAACAGGTGCTTCTCTAACAAATGTATCTCTCTCATACATTAAAGGAGCACTTACACTTGGTTTTGAATTTTGCATAGTCATAGTTATTCTTCTTTATCTTCGTTACGATATTCATCTAAAATCTTTTGTACTGTTTTAGTTTCATATATTCTTATAAGAGTCCATACAATAGTAAACCCTGCTGCAATAGCAGGTAATACATCAACAAGTGTTCCCACTACAGTAGCCATAGACAAACCATCAACTACTTGTTTTATGTTTTCTGTTTCCATAATCTAGTAACTCCATATAGTAGGTCTTGGTCTATTATGTGAATTATTAATTGTATCTAAATGTAAAAACCTTACCCCTCCTTTTTGATTTACTCCTATTCCTGTAAACCCTACATTAAAAGCCATCTTCAGTAAGTTATATGCACTCTCTCTATTTATTAAAATATCACATGCTTGTCCTGTTGCATGTGCTCCAGGAGATTTTTTTACAGCTTCTACAGGATGTGTTGCATCTCTATACCCAGAGCTTATAGTAAGAGGCTTTCCATACATTTCTCTAAGTTGATTTAACTTAGCAATAAATATAACATCCATATCACATTTACCTGTATGTGAACACACAAACTCATCAGGTTTAAAATATTTAGATTTACTCCAATCAACACTCATTATTTTTTCTTTTTCTTTTGAAGATTACGTTTAATTAAATTAGCTTGATTTTGATGTAGCTTTGATGCTTTTTCTAATTCACGAACAAGCTTACGTTTTTGTGCGTCTGTTAAATCACTCATTTTGACTCCTTTTTATCTAAAATATCATTTATTTCATTTGACTTTTGTTTACTACCTACAGATGATCCAAAATAATATGCTAATACCATTGTAGTAGCTGAATTTAAAGCACCCAATACATATACTAAAATATCTTTAGCTCCTGAGTTTACATCTACATCTGCAAATATAATAACTAGGAATAAAGCAAAAGACATTGTTACTGTGCCTAATGCTAGTATTGGAGTTACGCATTTGTTTAACCAACTAGCATTTTCACTAGTTGCAATTGCAGTTTCTCTAGCTCTTGCAGAATCTCTGTCAGCATACTCAGCTTCTAGTTTTGCAAGCTCACCTTTTTGTTCCATTGCTCTAAGCTCTTTCATAGCTTTAGCTCTAGCAGTAGGATCAGGTATTAATCTTTCAACTAATTTTTCACCTATTGGTAATAGTCCTGTAAGTAACTGCAACATATTTTACTCCTATGCTTTATAAAACTTTTTCATTAATGTACAACTATTATCTTTTGTTTCTCGTATAACCCAAGTAAAAGCATCATATCCATTTTGACATTGATAAACACACTTACCATTTTCGTACCAACTTAATCTACAAATATATTCTTCTACCTGAGAGTTTGTTAATGTAACTAATGTAGTAAATAATATGCTAATCATTTACTAGCCTCTGTAATCATGTCTATTAAAAACCACATCATACTAATAAGTATTGTAACTAATATAGTTATAGCTCCACCCATTATAGTGTTATGAAAAAATGCTTTACGTCTACGAAACTGTTCATATACTTCTTTCTCACGTTTAGCCTTTATTTCTCTTCGTTGTCTAATAAACTCTCTATAACCATCTATACCTAAATGACATAATGCACCTACATAAAACATAGACTTTATTTCTTTTTCTTGCTCCTCTAATCTTTTTTTAGCAATCAACATATCAAATGCTTCTGCTGTTGCTGACTTCTTATAAGTTATCTTTTTAAATATACTAGGCTTTTTTTGTTCAGCCCCCATCCATTCTTGTAAATCACTAACATGTCCTGCCCACTTTGATAAAGCTTTATAAACTTCTTCAGCTTCTTTACCTGTCTTAACTACTTTTTTAACTAAAGTAAAAGCTGTATTTGCAGCAGCTAAACAAGTAAAAGGATCTAGCATGGCTATCTCCTGTATTTGTTAAGTAAGTCTATAAAAGCCTTTGTTATTTTATTAGAAGTTTGTGTGTTCATATTTACATATAATTTGTATTTAAAATAAATCTTGCTTTTTCATCTGTACAATTTGTGCTTGCATGAGGTATGGAAGAATCAAACTTCACTACTGTATTTTCTTCTGATTTAATAAATTTATCTCCAATATACAATCCACCATTACAGGTGTTTAAAAAAAATACAGCACCTTTATGGCTTTCTTTATAGTCAACATGAGTTTTATGTTTTATCAATTTTTCTGTTCTTGGGTAACACATAACTCTCATTCGTTTTAAAGCAAATACATTTAATTTTTTAATTAATGTTTCTGTGTATTTGTATAACTCTGAATTTGGATTGTAATTATCAAATAAAGTGTGAGTAAACATATAGTCTTTATCTCCATAATCAGCCACACAAGTTTGAAAATAATATGGGCAAAGTGCTGACATAAAAATACCTTGTAACTTTATAAATTCTTCCTCTTCTAAAAAATTTTTAATTACTTTCAACTGTGATGCTCTTCATGTGTTCCAAGCACCCACCCTTTAGTATTATCTGACTGATATAAAGACTCATTCCACACATAATATTTTCCTGCTGCTTGTTCTTCACTTGTAAGAGTTGGTTCTGTTATAGGGGCTTGCCATTTTTTATCAGAATTTAATGTCCAACTGGCATACGGCTGTATATCTATAAATTTACCACTTTCTATAGAATATGTACCACCAATTACAGCATAGTTATCAGAGGTAGTTTCATACCAATTACCACCTGTCCAATCATCTTCAGTAACAATTATTTGAAGTACTTTATTATTTGATGTATCAATCAATGCCATTCGTTTAGTCATGCCGCATACCTTATTATAACGAGACCATCAGCCCCAGAGCCATTAGTGCTAGTAAATCCTGCACCACCTCCACCACTACCAAAAGATGTCGCAGATGTTGGGTGAGTATCAGTAGTAGCACCTTCTGCTTTTCCACCTCGCCCACCTCCAGTACCACCTTGAGCACAAGAACTTGCCGAAGTGTCATCATAACCTCCGTGTCTGTTTGATCCTGCTCCTCCTCCTGATGCTACAATTCCTGAGTTTGCTTCGGTAAAAGAAGAAAAATTAGCAAAAGCTAAATTAGTATCAATTGCTGTTAATGCAATACCCTCGCCACCTGCACCTCCAATTTGTTCACTATCTGCAGTATGACTTGCTCCATTGGCAAAGTTTTGTCCTACTTGTGTCGCACCACCACCGCCTCCACCTGCAAAAGGGCTGTCATTTGGACCTCCTGTTCCACCTGCATTTGTGTTATCTCCAGAAGCTGATCCCCCTGAAGAACCTGAAGTATGGGCACTTGGACCTGCCCCTCCGCCTCCGCCAGACCCACCATTATTACCTGCCGTACTAAAATTTCCGCCTCTACCACCTCCTAGAGAAACTACTAAATTTGTGCCACCTGCCGAAATAGTGGTTTGTGAACCGTTATTTGTAGTACCTGTACCAATGCTGACTTTATAGGTTGTTGAGTTATCAAAAACTAAAAGCTCTTGAAAGTCATCAACCTCCCCTGCAGCCCCGCCACCCGAGGCGTTGTGTCCACCACCACCTCCTCCTCCTATGGCTAAGACTCTGGCATTACCAC
>CEUI01042654.1_pt1 | contig 22615 bp, 19 predicted proteins | sample 531411 | NCBI WGS metagenome assembly CEUI01 (sample SAMEA2622841, study PRJEB7988) | marine metagenome | isolation source: saline water (ENVO:00002010), including
CAATGAACAAGAGGGTAACAATGAACAAGAGGGTAACAATGAACAAGGGGGTAACAATGAACAAGGGGGTAACAATGATTTTAATTTACATATTCAAAGATTAATCACACCATTTATTAATACTATCATAAATGAGGAAGCAGGACGTTTAGAAGAAGAAGAACTTCAAGAAGCGATTTATCGTTCTATGGAAGAAAGATAATATTTATACTTATTATATGAATAAAAAAATCATTATTTTACTAATTACACTTCTATTCTTTTTTTTAATATTTCTAAAACAGGATACACCAAATGATAATATATTATATATCCCAAATTTTTTAGATGAAAAAGATTCTAAGACGATATTAAAATTACGTAATGATAAAGATAATTTTATATTCGAAAACTTCCGTTATTCAAAGCCATTAAAAGATAGATCAGCATATAATATTTTTTACAGTGATAAATATATGAATCAAATTCAACATAATCTTAATAAAGAATTATACCCTTCAAAATTTCCTATCGAACACCGTTATTATTCTAAAGATTCAGAGGGGATGCAATGGCATAAAGATTTATTAATGTATAAAAAACCACAATATGAAGGAATATATACAATTCGTAATAATACAAAGAGTCGAACTGAATGGAAGGATTCAAAAGGGAAACTTCATAGCATATGGACTGAACCAAATTCATTATTAATTGTAAAAGCAAATGGATATGAACACCATGTAACTCAACCTTGGGAGGGTGAAAGAGAAATATTAAAATTAATCTATACTCAAACCCATGAAACGAATAACAATTATAAGAAAGAGATGGAACGTTTTAAAGGGAAATATTAAATCTATTCATAAAGTAATGAATAAGATTCAAACAATTAATTCAGCACCACAGTATATTAGTGAATTTATTAAAAAAAATATGGAACAATTACTAAAAATACATGATGAAGGAAAACAGGAGCATGGAATAGGATGTCTGGGGTTTAAATGTAGTGAAACAGAGAATACAATGGATGTATTCTTTATGAATGAAGAAAGTATGTTGACAATGCTACAAAAGGAATCATGGGAACAATTAAAAAATACGATCACTGAGAAGAAATTATTCCTAGTGAATGATTTAGATAAAAGTTCAATTTTTTTAATTTATGTATAATAAAATATTATTACATAATAAATGAATATGAATTATCCACAGAACAATCTATTAATACTGATATTTATTGCATTATTTTTAATCGTCTATATTATTTCTCAAAATGATTCTGATACAAAGAAAGAAAAAACACATAAAAATATTGTAAGGCCAAGTTATGGAGATGAATTCTATAATTATCGTGGAGGAGATCGTATTAAAATAGAACCGGAGGTAACTATGAATACTGAAGAACAAGTATATGAAACACATGTCGAAGGTTTTACAGGAAATACAATTGAAGATGATATTATTCTTCAAGGACATAGCAAATGCCCTGTTCGAGATAAAGAAACAGAATTTACATCATGTATTCATTATCCAAATAAAGTAATAAGGGGATTTGGAAATATTGTTGATTATGGATTCCTAGTTTCATTTAGTGGCCGTTCATCATTAGATGCGATACAGAAATCATTAGATAATCAAGGTGATTATGATATTATTTTTGAAAATAATAAATTTTTCCTTACAAAAAATAATATACAAAAGCAAGTTTTATTAGAATGTAATTCAAATAATCTACACAGAGTAAAACAATTAGTAGATACTCGGAATATTAACTAGATTGATCCATGTTATAGTTTCTAACTTCATTATTATTATCTAATACAAAATATTCAGAGACTAACCATGATTTTCCTAATTGCCAATGCTTTAATGCATATGATTTTGGATATCTTTTACAAGGAAATTCAATGAATCCTTTCTTATTCTTCAAACGTTTCTTAATTTTTTTTGTTTTCTTTTTACTATGACATTTATTTTTTGTTGCTTTACGATACGGGGGATCCTGTCCAGGAGAATATTCTTCAACAAAAGGATAAAAATATGTCGATGGGAAAATATGATAATTATCATTGGATTGAATGCCAGAACGTAAATAACCTGGCCCTGTTTGAAAATCAACTTGAAAATCATGGAAATTAATTTTATTTAACTTCTTTTTGGATAATAGTCTTCTTAAGATGGGATTCCCCTTTATTGCTCCAAAAAATGAATTCGATAGTATATCAGCAACTTTAAAACGAGGTATTTCATTGCATCCTACAAATGTATATTTTTTTTTATTAAAGAGATTGTATAATGGTTTCAATATTTCAAATGTTGTATCAAAATAGTAACCTCCATGATTATAAACGATTTCCAAACGCATTAGATCCGTGATTTGTGCCCATTTTGAATACAAAAGTGGTTCTAACTTAAAATTTAACATTTTTTCTCCATATTCATCAATCATTGGTTTACCATGTAACCTTTTTGCTTTACGTATATAATCAATAGTTCGAGGGAAATTCTTCTTTGTTAAGTCTTTATTACCCCATACTTTAATTTCAAATTCGGGCATATATTGATGGAATGTTTTTAAGAAAGATTGAAAATAATCTGGATATTCAAGGTTCCCAATCCATATTAAATGAACCTTTTTCGGTATAGGAGATACCCATTCTTTCATTATATACTATAGTAAATATTACTTTTTCATATTATTTAGGAAATCAATTAATAATTTTTTTGTAATCCTTGTTTTTGGTGTAATTTTCATTTGGATCATTAATTTATCAATTTTCTTTGCAGGTAACCTTTGTTTTAGAAGGGAATTTTTTAACATCGTATTATAGTATATGTTTTTAGGAACTATCTTCTTTTTCCCCTTTTTCTTTAATACAATATCTTCTTCTTCAGATGAATAATCAGTTTCATCAGAATCACTTATATCAGATTCATCTTCTGATTCCCCATCATCACTATCTTCGTATTCTTTTGTAGCTAAACGAAGGTGTTGTTTATGAATAATTTTCTTTAACAACTCAATTGTTTTATAATTACTTTGATTATCGATCTGTTCCCTTTTAAAATTATGTTTAACTTCTGTTAGTTCTCGGGAGAGGGAATAATGTTCCTTTAATTTATCCTTAAGCATTTTATTTTCCATATCATAGGAGATCATTTTACTCTTTTCTTTCCTTGATTCACCTAATTCTATCTGCAATTGATAAACTTCATTCTTGTATTTTTGGATCTCTTCATCTTTATCCATTAATTCTTGTGACATATTTTTAAAACGAAATTTATCATTATTATAATTAGTTATACTATTCCGATCTGTAATAGGGACAAGTTGATTATTATTATTCTTTGGAAGAAATTCAAGTGAGATATCTTCTTGATTGAATAAATCTTTTTTTGGTTGAGCTTTACGGATAGATAAATTATTAATAATAATATCATCTTGTAATTTGTTAATTGGTTTATTAAATCCAGGTAGTAAATTATTAATATTATTATTATTAATATTATTATTATTATTATTATTATTATTATATAAGAGACGTGTAGGGTCTAATTCTAGATTATCATTGTTATAATATCTTTTCATAATTTAATGATAGATATACAAAAATTAAAATAAAAAAACTAATTTATACCCCTTTTTTTGGTCTAGCCTTTTTTCCTGTTCTCTTTTTCTTTTTCCCCTTTGATTTTGATTTTGATTTTGATTTTGATTTTGATTTTGTTCTTTTCTTTGTTGTTTTTTTTTTCATTTGCTTTGTTCCTTCTTCTGTCTCACTCGTTATTTCCTTGATAATTTTATTCGCATTATCAATTCTTTCATTAAGAATATCTTGCATGAATTGATGAACCTTACGATTTTCACTTTTATTATCTTTTTCTAATTGTTTTAGTTCTTGAGAATGTAATTCATCTTGAGCAATATATTTTTTCTCTGCATTTCTTTTGTAAGTAGATAGACTCTTCTCTAATTTTTTGATGATCGTCGTGAGGTTTTCAATTGTTTCCTCTTTTTCATTAATTAAGGAGGTATCTTTAAAATTTTTTAACCTCTGAGTTTCTTTATACTTACTAAACTTTTCATCGAGGATATCATGGTTTTCAATTAATTCCTTATAATTTTCAATTACATTATCTATTTTCTTAAGTTCATCTCGATCAATTGTTTGAGGCATAGCTGAATCTTGTGCTGATTTTAAGTATAAGTTTACAGCATCAATCATTTCCTCTTGACCTTTGTCAATCCCCCTTTCACCTTCTTCGCCTTCTTCACCTTCTTCTTCTTCTTTTTCTTTATCTCCAACAATGTAAGATTTAAGTGTACTAAATATACCTTTTTCTCCTTCTTTCTTAACTTCTTTCTTTTCCCCCATATCAAGACCAAATGCCGGTTGAGGGGGTTGGATCGAAGGGCGCTGTGATGAATAATTCGGTTGTGATTGAGATTGTAATTGATGTTGTGATTGAGGTTGAGGTTGTGGTTGTGGTTGTGATTGTGGTTGTGATTGGGGTGTTAGATTATATTTCATAGCAAAACCCTTTTCAAAATCAGCTTGAGCTTTTTCCCTTCTCTTTTGTTCTTTATATTTATCATCTTCATCCTGTTTTTGAAGATTAACCTTACATTCATAAAGGTCTCTCCCTAAACGATCCTTGTATTTTTCAATATTTTGCCGTGTGACAGTATCATTGTATTCTTCTTGTGTAGGTTGTAACTTAATTACATTTTCTATCTCTGAAATGCATGTTTTCCAATCGTGTTCTATCTTAGGAATCCTTATCTTATTAACTACTTCACTCAATTTTTGAATTGTTTCTCCTTTTACTTCTTCTCCTTCTTCTTCTCCTTCTTCTTCCCCTTCTTCTTCACTTAAATAGTCGTTTGTTCCTGGAGTTATCGTTACATCCTGATCTAGTGGAGGGGTTTGTGATGGTCCTTCATCTTCATCTTCATCTTCTTCTTTTTCTTTTTTAATTTTGGCTATATGTGGCCATGGAGGTGGTGGAGGAACTTTTAAAGATAACATATATTATATGATATTATTTTATTTTATTTATACAATATTGAATAAATGATAAAAATAGTGGATGAGGGTTAAATGGTGATGATTGATATTCTGGATGATATTGTGTACCAATATACCAAGGATGTAATGTTTCATTTAATTCAATAATTTCAATAATATTATTTTCACATGCTTTTCCAACAATCATTAATCCACGATCGTTAAAATAATTTGAATATTCCTTATTAATACTATAACGATGTCGATGTCTCTCATGAATTATGTCTGTTCTATATATTTTTTTTATCCTTGACTTATTTAATTGAATCTTAAATTTGCCTAATCTCATTGTACCACCCATTTGTTGATTGGATATATCTTTCATTTGTGAAATAATATTAGGATGTTTATTTCCAAATTCTTCTGAACCTATATTTTCTATCTGAAGAATATGACGAAAGAATTCAATGACCATTAATTGCATTCCAAGACAAATACCCAATGTTGGTATTTTTGCTTCACGGACTTTCTTGATAAGTGAAATAATATTTTCAATACCAGTTAATCCAAATCCCCCCGGGATAATTATACCATCCATATCTTGTAATAAGAAATATGTGTCTTCTCTTGCATTGATCCATTCAATATGAACTTTATAGTTATGATAAATTCCAGCATGAAAGATAGCTTCTAATAAGGATTTATAAGAATCATTTAATTCCGTATACTTACCAATAATACCAATTGTTAATGATCTTTCTTCCGTGAGTGACAATATTTGTTGATTTAATTTCTTCCATTTCAAGGTATTCAATGTTTTCTTTTTAATATTCATTTTGTTTAATAAAATGGAATGAATACCTTCTCCTATAAAGTTTAAGGGGACTTGATAGATTGAAGGGACATGAATCGCACTAATGATATGTTGGATTGGTAAATTCGTATGAAGTGATAATTTTTCTTTAATTTTTAAGGGAATAGGAATTTCAGAACGACATATTAAAATATCAGGTATGATACCAACTTGCTGAAGATCTCTAATAGTATTTTGTGTTGGTTTTGTCTTTAATTCTTTTGTCGCGGATAAGTATAGTAAATATGTTAAATGAATAAATAGAATATTCTGACTACCTATATCATTTTTTAATTGCCTAATTGCTTCATAGAATGCCATTGCTTCAATATCACCTACACTACCACCAATTTCACAAATAATATAATCAAATTCTTCAGGATTGTAACAAATAAATTCTTTAATCATCATTGTAAAGTGTGGGATCATTTGAACTGTTTTTCCTAGATAACATCCTGCCCTCTCTTTTTCAATTAATTTTTGAAATAATCTACCAGATGATGAACTATTATGTTGTGTTGTTCCTATTTCAAGAAATCTTTCATAATATCCTAAATCTAAGTCTGTCTCTGTACCATCATCTGTAACAAAAACTTCACCATGTTCAATCGGATTCATTGTTCCTGCATCTACATTTAAGTATGGATCTAATTTTTTGATTGTAACCTTTGTCTCCCCCATCATTTGAAGAATAGCCCCAATACTTGCCGATGTTACACCTTTCCCTAAACCAGAAATTACACCCCCAGTTACAAAAATATATTTTGTCATAATTATTATTGTATTTTAAAATTAATTTTAAAACCATACTAATTCTTTTGTAGGAGTTGTAAAATATGATTTATATTGATTTACAACATAAACCGTTAGATTTTGAGATTGAATTAGAGGACTCTTACTAGTCCATTGTTTGGCATTTTGTAATAGGTAAGCTACATTTTTTAAACGGTTATAGTATCCTTTAACCCGTTTCAACTTCCATTCACACTGCATTGCTTCTGATTTAGTTTGAAATCCATCAATGATACAAAGCGGAGTCCAAGAATCACCATACCGAGATGTATATTTTGCTCCACCTTTTAAAATATTATTATGTTGTTTCCATCGTTTGAAAAAATCATTTGTCATTCCAATATAGGAACGATTACCTGATTGAATAATATAAACTAGAAACATTAAAATATTAATAATTATTATAATGAAATATATAATAATCCTTGCTGTTATAATTACTATTTATTATCAAATCTATAAACGATGGCCTGATAAATTTATTAATCAACATCATTTTTATTTTGGTTCTTTTGTCTCTGGGTATATAGTCCTCTATTACTTAATGACATTTCAAAAACCATTTGTATACAATATTATGAAAAGTGTTAAAAATGCCGATGAACAACCATTGTATGATAAAAACTCAATTGTATTTAAACAAAATCAAATGGATGGATTAAAATATAATCTCGCAATGAGACAAGGGTGGAGATGTTTACATTGTCAAAATCCTATTTTACAACAAGATATTTACAATTATAAATTACATTATATCAAACCATTACAGTTTGGTGGTGAAAATAATATCAATAATTTAGGTATCAAGTGTGATGCGTGTTCTTCATTTTCACCGTATTAAAGGTTATCTTGAATAAATAAATTTATTTCTTTTTTCGTTCTTGAATCAGATGGATACTGAACCCTTTCTCCATTTGTTTTAATCAACAATAAAGTTGGAAATGATTGAATATTATACATATGTAATAAATGTTCATTTTCATCATCAATAATAGTATTCTTAAGAGTAATATTCTTATTTAATTGATGTTCTTTCACTAATTGTTTCCAGATACTATTAAACTTCTGACAATAACCGCACCAGTCTGCTGAAAAGTAGTGAAGCGTATTCTTCTTCTTATTTTTGATTGTTTTCTTCTTCTTATTTTTGATTTTTCTTTTCTTTGTACGTTTACCTCCCCCACTTTTATCTTTTTCTTTAATAGTATCTTTATGATACTTAACAATTATGTCCCGTAATTTTTTATTCTTACGGTAAGCATTGGACCTTGTAAAACTACGAATAAAATCATCTTCTAAATCTTTAATTTTTTTCCCTTTCATTTCTCCAAAAGGAAATTGTTCATCTTTTAATAGTTTATTAATTTTATTCTCTGGGTTGGTTTGATAATTATCATAATTAATAATTTTAAAGTTATAATCATAATCGTTATTCTTATCTTTCACTTTCTCTCGACATATTTGTAAATAGTTATCTTCTATTTTCTTCTTACTTTTATCATAATCATTGATTAAATCTGTGATTTGTTTTTGAGACTTACTAAGTCTTCGATACAATTTATCACCTTTTTGAATATCTTTTAATAATTTAGATTGTAATCCATCTTTAGGGGATAATTCTTTAAATACATCTCTGTCAAAAGATACTTTTGTACCATGGATTTGAGTATCATGAACAAAAAAGTCAGCTAACTTGGGATAATTGACCATCCCCCAAATAATAACTTCGTTAAAAATCTCATAGGAATACGATATATTTTCGTAATTTTCACCTGAATCATCCTTAATAGCCAATGGGAAACGGACTTCTTTTTTATCCCATTCCTTTAAATAGGGTTGATATTTTTCATCTGTTTTAATTACTGTGCCAATTGGTTGTTTAAACCATGGTTTTGGATTGAATGCTGCCATATGTACCCCAAACGAATTGCAAGGGTCACGACTCCAACTTTGAAAAGCAAACTCAATAAAATTCCATTTCCCAGAATATCTTTTTGTAAGATAGTTTTGTTCAGGATAACAATATGAATTCGCGACAAATTCCATTCCAGTTGGACTATCAAAATCGAAGGAATAAAACCCTTTGTGTTTCTTTTTTGGACCCATCCATTTCTCTAATGGAGAAGATAACTCTTTAATCATGGCATCATATTCCTTTCGGTTCGGTTTCACTACTAATAAACCAGCATTTACATCTGCCCCAGTAGGTTTATCGATATCGGTAATTTCCTTGGGTATTTTCTTACCATGTTCTAAATAATCACACCGGTCCCATTGATATGATTCTAAATAAGGAGCTTTCTTACGATATTCAACAAATCCAGCGGGACAATCGAGCATGAATAGAGAATCATAAAAGTTCAGTGGAACTAAGTCAGAATCAACGAAACATACTTTTTCGTAAGGGAATAGTTCAGGGTTAAAGATGTGAAGTTTAAAGAAGACATGGACATAGGGATGTTCTTTTGTATAATTTGGACAATTGTCAAATAACTTTTTATCTAACATAATTGTTTTTAAATCACCTTCACCTTCCATTTCATAGGGTGAAATATAAGGAACATACATTACTTTGTCAAATACAACTTCTAGTTTTTCTTTGTCCTTCTTACTTATATCCGGGGTAATAAAACAGATTATATCGGCATTAGTTCTTTGTCTTTTCAAACCTAACGCAGCAAGAATACAACCATCCAAATATGCCGCTTTTCCATTTTTAGGATTAGGAAACATTCCAACAGCATATGCAAAACGTTTTTTTCCATCATTTATCATATAATTCTTTTTAGGGACCTGAATATTTAATGTAGGGTTACAGAAGATAAATGAATCCAAATAATTTGTAAATGGATTTTCAGGACACCCTTTTTTTGGAGCTTCTTTTTTTTTAGAATTTTTCTTCGTTATAATTTTATATTCTGTATAATCATCCGTCTCCTTTACTTTTAAGAAATCAAGGGTTGGAGGTCTAACATTGTCTATCCCTTTGACTGAATTGAGAAGAATAACTGAATCTTCATTAATATCCATAATTATATATATTATGATAATATTTAAAAATAAGTTTATTTAAGGATTCTTCAATAAGTATAGATAATAAAGGAATATATTCATGGAGAAATCAGATTTAAAACATATTTTAAAAGAGGGTAAAAAAGATGAACCAAAAGAGGAAATTAAAATCCGGAAAAAACATAAAAAACCAATGCAATTAAGGGATATTGAAAATCGGAGTTCCAGTACTGATCGCCTGAATACAACGACAGAAAGTAATGAAAATATTGATCGTTTATTAAATAAAGAAAAAGGGGATATATTCAAACAACATTGGAATCGTTTAGATACTGGAATGAAATTAAATCGTATTCGCTTATTTACTGAAAACGAAGCAGAAGAACGAAATCTAACAGAAGGAGAACAAGAAAACTTAAGGAAATTACTTGTTGATGCTTGTCGTAATAATAAACTTAATAAAAATACCGAAGTTGATTATAGTAAAGAAGAATGTAAAATAAATAAGATCAATACTCTTTCTTATAAGAATGGACATTATCATCTTGTATTCAATGAAGCTAAGAAATCAAAAAAAACAACAAAATCAAAGACGAATATTGATCGTTTTATAGGTAAAAAGAGTTAAAAATCTGCACTGGTTGAAAAAACATTCTCTTGAGTATTCGAATTCGCAATATTAGCATATTCACCAACTCTTTTCTCAAAAAAATTGGTTTTCCCTTGAACGGCAATTAATTCCATCCAAGGAAATGGATTTTCAACATGATATATTTTATCCAAACCAAGCATCAATAATAGCCTATCAGAAATATGCTCAATATATTGCTTCATAAGAGTTTTATTCATACCAATTAAATCACATGGGAGCGATTCTGTAATGAATTCTTTTTCCAATTCAACTGCTTCCTGAATAATTTGAAGAATTATTTCTTTAGATGGTTTATTAGATAGCATTGAATACATTAAAATAGCAAATTCTGTATGTAGTCCTTCATCTCTACTAATTAATTCATTACTATGACATAGTCCGGGCATTAATCCCCTTTTCTTCAGCCAGAATATCGAACAAAAAGAACCTGAAAAGAAGATACCTTCGACCGCCGCAAAAGCTATAACACGTGTTCCAAATGAAGAATTTTTATCATTAATCCATTTTAACGACCAATCCGCCTTTTTCTTAACACTTGGTATAGTTTCAATTGCATTGAATAATTTTTCCTTCTTCTCTATATCTTTGACATAGGTATCAATCAATAGAGAGTATGTTTCACTATGAATATTTTCAACTGCTATCTGAAATCCATAGAAGAACTTCGCTTCGAGAAGTTGAACCTCATTACAAAATCTTTCAACCAAATTCTCATTGACAATACCGTCACTTGCTGCAAAGAAAGCAAGGACATTCTCAACAAAATACCTTTCACCTTCACCCATTTTCATTTGAAAATCTTTGATATCTTTCGTTAAGTCTAATTCTTCAGCTGTCCAAAAATTTGCTTCTGCTTTCTTATACATTTTCCAAATATCAGGATATTTAATAGGGAAAATCACATATCTTTTTTCTTCTTCAGAAAGGAGGATTTCTTTTTGAATACTACTTTCCATTTACAATAATTTTACGCAATATTTTTTTAAATATTATTTAATTTATTAGATGAATAAAATTAAATATGAAAATGAAAATAAAAATAAATAGTTATATATATATATGAAAATAGCTGTATTTGATGTAGATGATACGATAATTAAACATACAAATAGTTCTGAAAGTTATTATACAGGTAATGTGGATAGTAACTTTAAAGAATTATTAAAAAGTAAAGGCTATGAAAAAGTATATCTATATACAAATGGTACATATGGACATGGGGCCGCAGTTGCTGAACACCTTGGTATAAGTGAAGATATATCCTATATCTATGCAAGAGACAACCTAAGGAGTGTACTATATACCGAGTATATGAAACCACATCTAAAATCGTTTACTTTCGTGAATGGGTCAATTCAAACTGATTCTGGATCAACAGAAAACGAAATCCATTTTTTTGATGACCTTAAAGTTAATTTAGAAGTAGCTAATAGTATTGGATGGAAAACAATCTTAATTCAATCCAATGGATTTGGAGAACATTATATTGATTATGTTTTTCCGAATATCTATGCTGCTCTTATCTCAATGGACTAAAAAAAAGAAGTTAAATTATGAAATAGATTCCCTCTTTCTTTCTTTACTTCTCCATCGACGACTGTTAGATCACCTTCTTCTTCTTCTTCTTCTTCTTCTTCTTCTTCTTCTTCTTCTGACTTCTCTGCTTGTTGTTCATCTTCTTTAAGATAAGCAATTGATGTTACATTTCTTTTCATAGTTTCCATTGTTTGACATTTTTCTTTGAGATCATTCAATAGATGTTCTAGATAATGATAGTATTGTATCATTTGTTTTAGTAATAGATTATGAATATGAATATAGTTTGAAAATATATGATGAATGTTCTCTGGAATTGAATCATCCTCATCATCTTTCTCACTCAATTTAAGATAAATCGACTTATGTTTAATTGATAAATCCATGAATTGTGTCATATCCACGTTTCTTAAGGTATGGATAATTGATTGGATCGTTTGACAATTTTCTTCTAAATAATGAATTGATTTTTTACAAGCATCAATACTTGAACGAAAATGTTTTTCTAGAGGGTGACTTTCATTTTCTTGTAGTTGTAAAGGTATATTATTCTCTATTTTAGTTAATTGTTCAACTTCAGAGCATATCTTACAAGATTGATCATAATAGTGATTATTTTGATTATTTGCATGAAAAAAATTATTTGGGAATGGGTTTTCAATCAAAAATATATAATCAGGATCATACCATTCACTATTAATACGATCCATCATTACTTGAACAATATTATTTTCTTTTAATTCGTCAATACGATTTAGAAATTTTCCATAAATACCCGCGAGAATCTCTAAGATATTGTCCTTATGAATATTTTGATAAGATAATAGATGGTTGAGGAAGGATACACTACTTGTTGTATCTCTCCTTCGGTTAGCAATTGAGATTGGTTCTTGAATCGACCGATTTCCATTGAGAATTGATTTTATTAGTTCTTGATAATTAATTAATAACCATTGTTCTTCCATTATAATAAATGATAATATTATTATTTATCAATTTAGAACCAGTATTCTTTTTTTTATGAACGATAGAATAAATAAATACTATAGAGAATCATAATTAAACCTAAAATACCTAATGATATATACAATCTGGAATATGGTTTATCCTCTTCACTCTTCATTGACATGGTATATCCTTGATAAGCAATATAAATAATATACATACCAAGTAATGTAATTAATACGGCCCTTTCTGTTAATAAAAAATTAGCCATTTTATATTATACTTAAAATATTTTATTTTAGTATAGATATGTTAGAGTTTTATATATTAGGAGATATGGGAAGTGGAGAAAATTCTCAATATGTAGTATCAAATGCATTAAAAGAACATATAAAAAATAAAAATACATTTATTTGTGGTTTAGGTGATAATATCTATGAAGATGGTTGTACAAGTATTAATGATAAACAATTTCAAACTAAGTTTGAAGAACCATACTCAAACCTTTCTGATAAAATAAAATTCTATATGTGTATTGGGAATCATGATTATGGAAGATACTCATGTGGAAAAGGAAACTCCATTTATCAAATTAAGTATGGAAAACGGTCGGAAAAAAAAGGGAAAAAGTGGATCATGCCCCACAATTATTACGCATTCCGTAAAAAAAATAAAAACGTAACGATTGATTTTTTTGTGTTAGATACAAATTCTTTTAATTTAACTGAAAAAGGAATGAAAAAACAACTCAAAGAAATGAGTCAAAAAATAAATAAATCGAAAGCGGATTGGAAAATAGTATATGGCCATCATCCATGGAGAAGTATCGGTGGACATGGAGATGCTGACGAAGATTTAGAATGGTTTTTCAGAGATCTATATACAACATCACCCTTTGACTTATACATGTGTGGTCATGACCATAATAAACAACTTATCATGATGGATATCATGAACAATCAACTTCCTCTCATAGTTTGTGGAACGGGGGGGAAAGTGTATGATGATGTAAATGATTTAGATTGTTTGGATGAAAAAAGTAGTTTAGAATTCTTTTCGAATAATTTAGGATATGCATTTATTCGAGCGTTTAAAAAGAAATTAGACATTACTTTCCTCAATGAAGAAAATATTAAAGAATTTAATTTTGAGATAAATAAAAAAAAAATATAGTATACATTATACACTATGGCACTCCCTCTTACAGCAGCATTTCATTTTGATCATGCGTTAGAAAACCAAATAGCAGGACAATTGCCTGTCTTATCAGGATACCCCCCTCTCGATGGTGGAAAAAAGAGAAAGTCTCGCTCAAAAACAAAGAAAAGTAGAAAAGGAAGGGGGAAGAAGAAGACTGTAAGAAGAAAGAAGACGAAGGCAAGGAGAAAGTCGAGAACAAAGTCGAGAACAAAGTCGAGAAAGAAGAGGTAAATTGTAAAAGAATAAGTAATTGTATTTTATAACACACTTTTTAACGAATATTATAATATTATATTATAATATATTATGCCTAATAGAAAAAAACTAACTCGGAAAAAGAGTAAACAACGAGGGGGTAAAAGAGTAAATAAAAAAACAGAATCAAAAAAAAGAAAAAAAATATCGAAACGATTAAAACCTGAGAATATAGGGAAGATATTATCAAACATTCATATTCTATTATCATTCCCCTCGATTGAATTCTTACCTTCAACGAATATATTTAGTAAGAACAATACAGGACATTACTTACAGATGATTGACTATCAGGATTTGGCGAATATTATTAATCAAAAACCAAAATATAAGAAATCACCGACAATTCAGAATATATTTAATTATCAATCATATAAATTGGAGAATGAAAATGAAATTATCTTTAACTATAAAAACATTCAATGTGATAATTTAATTATGAAAGAACAAAAGAACTACAATGTAAAACTTTTATTCTTATATTTACTTGAATGTAATATTGAAGAACGATTAAAAAAGATTATTCAGACTGGTGGTGACCAAGAATATGATTTTGAAAGAATGATTGATTATGATGTCGAACAAAAAAAAGATGAATTCGCTGAATACGAAGAAAAGGAAGAAGAAGAAGAAAGAGAGAGGGAGTTGGAGAGGGTTCGTGAATTAGAAAGGGAAAAGTTTATGGAAAGAAAGAGACTTGAAGATGAGATGAGAGAACAATATACAAAGAGAGAAGAACAAAGAGAATTAGAACAAAAAAAGGAATTCGAAGAAGAATTGGAAGAACAAACAAAAAAAGTAGTTGATCTCGAGGCGGATGAAAAAGAAAAAACAATTAAAGAAGAAATCAAAGAAGAAAAAGAAGTCCTTGATGAAATAAAAGAATACAAAGAAGAACTACATGGAAATAAGGAAGAAACGATGAAAAAGGATGAACGAATGATAGACGAAGAGATTAAAAGAAAAGAAATGTTTGAACAAAAAATACTTGAAGAAGAGAGGAAAATGAGAGAAAAAGTTATGCAAGAGAAAATAGAAATGGAGAAAAAAATTGAAATTAAACTGAAAGGTTTTGAAGAATTTTTAGAGAATAAAAAAGTATCAAATATTTCACGGAACTCCTTCGCTGTATATAATGTAAATTGGTTCCATGTATGTTGTGGAATTGAAAAGTATGATAGTACTTTTGAAGAAAATATTCATCAACAGATAAATGATATGGGGCTTATTATTAACGAAAATCAAATCGTAGATAATCTTACGAAATTATTTGAAGATAAAGAGGAAAAGATTATGTTTAAAAATATGATTAAAAATAGATTGATTACTTGTTCAGAAATTGATGAACCTTCATTTTTTGACAAACTATTTACCGATTCATTTGGAACATTCAAAAAATGCGATGAGAGATCACCACAATCAATATTATATTTATATGATGATTATAATAAGTTCCTTGAACGAGATATAGAATTATCAAAACTAGATAAAGTCCTACTCTTAATTTATTGTGAAACAAGACAACATACTTTATCAAAATATATTTCACTTGAAATCATACGAAAAGAAAATGAGAAAAAAAAGAAGGCAAAAATCATGTCTATCCTCGATAAAATAATGGAATCCGATAAAAGTATCATTAAGAAGAATGATCAATTATACAAAGAACAAACGAAATTAAAATACGCTGATTTCAAAGAAAAAAAGATGCAGGAAATGAAAGAACAAAACCGTGTAAAAGAATTGGTAAGTGATAATAACATTATTATTCAAAAAAATAAAATAAAAAATCTAATTGATGAAAAGACTCTTGGAGAACCAAGGAAAGAAAAAGAACAAGCGCCTGGCTTTTTTGACAAATTGAAAGACCTATTTGAAAAAAATTCAGAAAATCCTACATTCGAATTAAAACTAACACCTAAAGAAAGAGAAGCATATCAAAAAGCGATGAAAAAAATGAAAGGAGGGGGATCCATTGAATATGAATCAACTGATAAAAGTAAGAATGAGATATGTAATAAAATAAAAACAGAAAAAAATATTTATAAACATCAATTAGATATGATTAATCATTGTTAGAATCCAGACATTTCAAAACTTTCATCATTACAATAATCATCTTCATCATAGGAACTATCCTCTAATAATTTTTCTATATTCTTATCTGTAATATGAATAGAGCCATCGTGATCTAAGTCTAATGTTTCAATTTCTTCCATTAGCTTCCTTTCATCAAGTAAAATATCGCACATTCCTGTTCCAGCTTTAATTGTTTGACCCATCATTATATTACTTGAGACACCATTTAATTTATCTTTTTCACCAAAGATACCCGCTTTAATTAATTGATCTGTAGTATCTTCAAAAGAACATTTAGCTAATGGACCGGTATCTCCACGATTAATTCCTTGACGATTAATAGCTGTTAAGTAACCCCTATTTGTCATAATATCACATAATAATTCAATATGACGATTATTAATATACGATGCATCACTCATTACACTTGTAATTTCTTCAATTAATAAATTCCTTGCCGCCTCAATACCTAGAACTTCATATATTTCAAGAATATCATTTGAATATGTGTTTGCAAAGTCTACAAATTCGGAATTGAAAACATCAAGAATATTCACACCATCTGTTTCAAGGACCCATACTTTTTTTGAGGTAATTTCATTTTCTTCTTTTTGATAGAATTGTTTTTCATTCATTACAATATTTGTAATGCCTTTAATACCTTTAATAATAACATTACTAAGGATATCTTCTTGAATATTTTTAAATATAGATAGAACATCTGTCTGATCAGAAAGTCCATTTAAGAATTCATCTTGATCCCCTTTAAGGTCTGCTCGTATTGAAATACGTCCAATAAGTTCCTTTGAATTATCATCTGAATAAATGAATTGAATTTTTTCACTATCATAATTAATAATTGATAAATAGACATCTTCCATTACAATACCATTCTCCATCATTAATTCTTTATTAAACGTAAAACGAATGATCCATGGAGCTGTATCTTCATAATCATAATCATTACCTTTTTCCATATGAAGGAACTCTTTATAAATTTCAAGAATACCTTTATCTTCTTCAATATCTGTTTCATAACTAGTATTTTTAGGATCATAATAAATTTGCGTTTTAGTAACAATATCTTTAATAACTGTAAATTCAATCTTATTTTTTGCATATTGTGATTTATTTTGATTTTCTCTGATATTATCTTTCAAATAAATGATAGTTGATGGAGACTTTAAATTTTTTGTAACCCCTAGCAATTCCCTTAAACGAGGGATACCACGAATTACATTTGATTTTGCACTTACACCAGCATAGTGAAAGGTATTAAGTGTCATTTGTGTAGCAGGTTCCCCGATACTTTGAGCAGCAACAGCACCAACCATTTCACCGGGACTAATTCTTGACTTTTCGAAGAGGTATTCAATATATTGAGTAATCTGATCATATTCTTCTTTCTGAATCTTAAAATGACTAATTAGGATTTTCGGATGTAAATGAATATCAATAAGAATATGAATTAGACGATTGTTATGAAATCTTTCATTGACAATTAGCTTCTGTTTTAATTGTTCATTCTTTTCTAAAATTTCAATCGGAGAAATGTTCGATAATTCTTCCTTTTTTAAGCATAGATTTGAAGTAATCCTTTGTAAATGAATTGGATAATTGATCATTGTTTCAACTTGTTTTGATTTGAATATATCATAAAAGATATAGTTTTTATGATCTAATAGTCTATAGAAAGAATCGGAAAATTGTTCCTGAAAATCTTTCTTTTGTTCCATTTCTTTGATTGCTTCCCCTGTAATTAGTTTTTCCCAATTGGTAGTCTCATTGAATAAGAATTTTTTTGCTATCTCTTCTGTGGTTAGATTCATTATCATTAATGATTGTGATTCTACAGAACATGCATCCATACCATCTTCACCATAAATATATTGAATAATACATCCAGAATTATTTCTCACAGAGAAATCATATTCAACCCTCAGATCCTCCATTGATTTCATTAACTTTCGTTGAATATAACCTGTTTCTGATGTCTTAACTGCTGTATCAATTAATCCTTCTCTCCCCCCCATCGCGTGAAAGAAATATTCTTGAGGGGTCTGTCCTGAAATAAAGGAATTTTCAACAAACCCCCTTGCTTCTGATGAATCATCATACTTACTATAATGAGGCAATGTTCGATCAATGTATCCATAGGGAATTCGTTTACCATCTACATTCTGTTGTCCTAAACAGGCTACGATTTGTGCAATATTTGTTGATTTACCCTTGGAACCACTATTGACCATATTCGTAACTCGATTCTTCTGATCTAGGTTTTCAAGACCAATATTACCTGTTTGTCGAAGTGTATCATTCAGGAGTGAATTTACCTTCCCCTCGAAATATTCAGTATTGGACTGCCCTGAAAAATTTTCAAAGATATTTAAATGAATTTCCTGTGTAATCTTATCAATTTTAATTTTATTCTCCTTAATTACAGAAGAAATCTTATTGTATGTTTTAGTATCAGCTACCATATCACCAATACCAACACTAAATCCTTCAATTAGAAGAAAGTAGGAAGTAATTTTTTGAAGATCATCAATAAAATCTTTGCACCTTTCAGGGCCAAGGTCATTATAGATTGTATGAATTAATCCTTTGGATGTCTTTGTAAATACACCTTTATCAAGGCCTCCAGAGACTATTTCTCCATTCTCAATAATAACTTTATTCATTTGATCCTTAATCGGTTTATCCTCATTAAGAGTATCGTATGAATCATTCGTTAAAACCAAATTAATATTATTGGGGATAATATAAGATAGAATACTCTTTCCAGACCAATAATGGACATCCTTACCATGAAGGTTAACTTTCATAGTTGAATTGGGCAATATGCCATCAAATGTACTTAGTGTAGTAATTATATTCATTACCTGGTTACGATTAAAGTAAGCTGTTTCAACAACCGCTTTCGAAATATCACCGGAACTTGATTTGGCGGTTGGATAGATATTGGTATTGTTTGAGAAGTAATAGGAATCCGAGGATACCGATGGATAATGGATTATTTCACCCTTTGTTAACTTATTGATCCCTAACAATGTATCTTGAACAATGGTAATAATCGGTTTATTTTCCCTGGGAGAAATGATTTGATATTTGACAGATGCAATATTCATTAATTCAGAAACCGTTGCAATGGATTGAGGGGCATGCATATTCATTTCATCGCCATCAAAATCAGCATTGTAAGGAGGTGTAACACTTACATTTAAACGAAATGTGTTACCTTTCATAACCCTTACACGATGACCCATCATACTCATTCTATGAAGGGAGGGTTGACGATTGAATAGTACATGATCACCATCCATTAAATGACGATGAACGATATCTCCATTATTGAGTTCAATATCAAGGATATTCTTTTCTGTAATTGTTTTTTTAATTCCATGTTGAACTACCATTTTAACCCCTGGATATTGACTTACACCATTATTGAGTAATTCTATCATTCTTTCACGGTTATAATCATTAATAATTTCGGGATAGGTTAGATTCTTCGCAATCGTATATGGAACACCTAATTCATCTAATTCAATATTTGGATCAGGAGTAATTACACTTCTCCCTGAGAAGTCAACCCTTTTCCCCATTAGATTATTACGGATACGTCCATCCTTACCCTTTAACCTTTGTCGAATTGCTTTTAATGGTCTCCCCGAACGATGAACTGATTGAGCAACACCAGGTAATTCATTATCAACTAATGTTGCTATATGATATTGAAGAACTTTAGTCCAGTCATTAATAACTTCCATACGACTTTTATTTTCAATCTTCTGTTTCAAAGTATTATTACATTTAATAATATCACATAATTTATGTGTTAAATCATCATCCATACGTTGTGAATCATCTTGTTTCACCGAAGGACGAACAGAAGGGGGAGAAATAGGGAATACAGAACATATCATCCATTCAGGACGACACCATTGATCTGAAAAACCTAAGACATGGACATCTTCATCTGTAATTCTTTCAAGAATCATTTTTACGTTTTCAATCGTTAGATGTTGTGTTTTCATACTTGAATCTTCGACTTCTAATTTATTCCAAACAGCATAAATACCGTCCATCCCCTCTATTTTGATTTTATCAGGTTGTTTGGCTCCACATCCATCTTCAGTTTCTTGGCCACACCTTGATATCTTCTGTGATAGATTATAGATCTCACTCCAACGATACTTATTAGATTTCTTTAGAAGATTCTTAACTTGTGCTGATTCTTTATTAATAAGTAACTTTGAACACTGAATACATGTACACTTTAATACTTTCTGAAGTACTTGAATAAATTGATAATGATACACAGGGCGTGCAAGTTCAATATGTCCAAAGTGACCGGGGCAATTAATATTTCCTTGACCACATGTCCCACATATTTTATCCATTTCTGTAGAGCCCATACGAATATCAAATAACCCCTTAATAATAGGGTTATCTTTGTCATATGTTTCATGTTTTGTTACTTCGACTACCGAACGTTTCCTTATTTCTTCAGGAGACATGATACTAAATTGAAGACCAACAACATTATTAGTTTCTGGTTCAATATAATTCCCTTCATTCATATTATATATACTTATTAATTTTTTTTTAAATAATCTTAATCAAATTTTAAATTAAAATTAAATAAATTTGAAAACTATTTTTTTATTTAAACAATTATAACAATTTAATTTAAATGTCAGAATCGGAACATTCGATGATTACTCGTTCAATGAAAAAAAAACTAGATTTAATTCCCCCTAACAATGCAGATAACAATGATGAATTAGATGATCAAGGAAATCTAAAAGGATTGATTGATTATGAATGTGATGAAACATTCGACAATGATATGTTTCAAAAAGAATTGAGAAGATTAAGAGGGGGTAATTTATCTCCAAGCATCCATTCCAGCCCTACAAAGAAGGCACGTAAAAAGATGAAACAGAAAGGGAATAACAAATTACCAAATATGTTAGCATCATATATGTTAATGAATCTTTTTAATTCATTAGGAGATAAAAAGATAAAAAAGAAACATAGACGAAAAGATAATATTCTAATAAATATTATGGAAGCAGAAGAAGATATTGAATTAAGCGAAAGTGATATAGAACTTAGTGAAGAAGAAGAAGAAGAAGAAGAAGAAGAATCAGAGGATGAGGAATTTATTGGTGAAGAATACAGTGATGATGAAATAAGTATAATTACTGCTTCTTCAGAGGAGGAAATAGAAATGGATGAATATGATGAAAAATACATCGAAATGGAAGATGACCTTGTTGAAGAAGAAGATAATGATTTTAATTATTTCCAAACACTTGTTTCTGAAAAGAAGGAAAAACATTTAACCGAGCTTCAAGAGATTAAAGATATTCGTAATACGGCTGTCCCTTTAAAATTTAAGATACTTGAATCTGATATGGATTTGAAAACAAAATCAATTGCTATTGGAAATATAGAGAAGTTAAGTGAAATGGATGTTTCAACCGGTGAATATTGTAAAATGGATAAATGGATAAATGGTTTAATTAATATTCCCTTTGGGAAGATTAATGAATTACCAATTAATAATGAAAATACCTTTGAAGAGAAACGGGAATATTTAGTTCAAACACAGAAAAAACTTGATGAAGCAATCTATGGACATCAAGATGCTAAGATGCATATTTTACAAGTGATTGGTAAATGGATTAAAAATCCTCAATCTCAAGGAAATGTTTTAGCTATCCAAGGACCCATGGGGAATGGGAAAACGACATTAGTGAAAGAAGGAATTGCGAAAGCAATTAATCGCCCCTTTGCATTTATTGCCCTAGGTGGTGCTTCTGATTCATCATTCTTTGATGGCCATTCATATACTTATGAAGGATCTCATTGGGGTCGAATTGTCGATATTCTGATTGAATCAAAGTGTATGAATCCAATCATCTACTTCGATGAGTTAGATAAGATTAGTGAATCAGCGAAAGGTGATGAAATTGTTCATCTTCTAACCCATCTAACAGATCCATCACAAAATTCACTGTTTCAAGACAACTATTTCCCAGGAATCCATTTGAATCTATCCAAAGCATTGTTTATCTTTTCATTCAATGATGAATCAAAACTTGATCGTATTTTGAAAGACAGAATGTATGTCATCCATACAAAGGGCTTTAAACCAACCGATAAGATTTCAATTTGTCGTAATTATGTCCTTCCTGAACTATTGGATACATTCTTATTCTCAAAGGAAGAGATTTTATTCCCTGATGATACAATCCTTCATATTATTGAAAGATTTACAGGGAAAGAAGA
>CEUI01002378.1_pt1 | contig 22580 bp, 32 predicted proteins | sample 531411 | NCBI WGS metagenome assembly CEUI01 (sample SAMEA2622841, study PRJEB7988) | marine metagenome | isolation source: saline water (ENVO:00002010), including
TTTAATAATGTTAACATTATATACATAAATAATATAAATGCAACATTAAATATTACTACTTCATTACTCATAATACTATTGCTCCTATTGTTAATCCTATTATAAATCCTACTACAAACCAAATGATTTCTTGTCTGTAATATAAACTCCATATCTTAAACCTATCCATATATTCCTCCTTAATATTTATTAATGTAATCTATTGAATGTTCCCTAATATTAAAAGGAACACAATCTCTACTAAATTCATAATAATCATTCATATTATTTTCAGCATCATCAAATTTTTCTAATTGCTTATCCACCCAAATTTGAAATTGTTTTCTGTTGTGATTTATTTCTTTTCTTTTTTCTTTTTTATTTAAACCACCACTCGTAGCAATATTAAATTTAACTTCTATATCATATGTATTACTCATCTACACTACCTCCAGTTTCTTTTTTAAGTCGGGCTACTAAATCGTTATCACTCTCACCCAAGAACACATCATCCACATCTTCATCCAATAAGTTATCTTCCTTTGATAGATAATGTTTCTTTTTATTTGGTATAACCTTTGACTTATATTTTGTAGTCATTAAGTCTTGGGCTATTGGATTTCTTTTTTTCATTTGTCCTCCCTTTTTATATGTTTATAATCAAGATACCCAGAACACCACTCATAAAAGTCATAGTCATTATCACCCCAACACTCCGCAAATACTGGGTCATCATTCCTCATCTGATTATATTCTTGTCTTACTTCTTCTTTTGTTTTCATACATCCTCCTCTAGTCCTTTATGTACTTCTTCTATATCTAAAAAATAACACCACCAATCACTCTCACCCAAGCTATCATCATTCTTATATGATACTGACCCTAGATATTTTAAATCAGTATCATATTCTTTAACACTTACTCCACTCTCACCTGCGATATCATCTTTAGTAGTACCAATATTTATATCAGTTATAGTTCCATATCTATAGCCAAATAAATAATTGCCACTTGTCTTAACTGAAATGTAATCACCTACTTTAATTATCATATGTAGATTTCCATTCATCTGTTGCTGATATAAGTTTAGTTCCTTTTAAACCTACTATATCATTGATGTATGCGTCACCATATTCCCAACTATCATATGTCATTGGTGATTTACAAGCAGTCATCCACCTTGCATACTGGTTTTTATCTTCATTCTTTTTTACTTGATATGTCTTTAAAATTTTCCATTCAAAGTACATATGTTTATCTATTGGATGTTCATATCTGTATGTTGCATAAGCATTCTCAACCTTAACAGATTTTCCAAAAAGATTTTTACTCATTTGTTCCTCCATTTGTTGTTGTTAATTTAATTAGGTTAGTGTACTCGCCACAATATTTTTCTCGAGGTGGTTCACCGCACACTTAACATCTTTCGTAGATGATAACCTAATTTTTTGTGGCTTTTTTTATACCCACAATGTCAATTCATTGGGACAGGAATAAATTTAATAGGATTTCCTGTATTGTCCTAGTCCCTCTCGGTGTTCAGACTTTTCTTAACATACACTTTGCACTTGCCCACTACTGATATGCGGGATTCTTATTACAAAGTCTTAACCCTAACCACATATAATAGTACTACCCTTTCGTTTGTTACATAGATACTTATTAATGTATCAGCATTACTATTAATTCTTTAATTCTTTTTTTGTTGTGATAATAATACTTCATCAATATTATCTTCATCAATACTTATCAATTCTAAATTATTAACCTCTAAAATTTCTGTCTTTGCCTGTTCAAAACTATAAGTACCTTGAATATAATGTCCAAGTATTTCATCAACTTTTTTTTGAGCAGTATCAATAGCCCATTGTTTTACTTTACCCATTTAATTTTTTCTTCCTTCCTAATGGTAGTTTTTGTAGTTTAGTTAGATTAACTCCATTCTTAATCCATTCAACCATAACCTCTTTAATTTTAGGATATTTATTTTGAAAACTTTTAACTGCTTTTTTATATCCTCTACTTTCTATTTCTTCATTGATAGTTTCTGCACCTAAACTTATTTCACTACCAATAAATTTATATACTTTTTTATCACTCATATTTTTACCTCCAATTTTTTAAATGATACAAGCACCATTTATACTAACACCATATCTGGTATGATACTTGTATCTGTTGTGGTTTGGCGGGTAAATTTGAAACCACAAAATTTGTCTATTCGTTAGACCGCCAATCGTATATTAGTTATATACTATTTCTGCGTCTTGCTCGTTATCGTGTCTTAAATTAGCCACATCTAGCACATACGCATTACTTCTAATCTGCCCATTTCTAAAATAGTTTGGGTAGTAGTAGTTCTTTTTACCTTTTGATATTCTGATAAAACCTTCACCGCAATTTCCACCGCTAGTCAAGTCAACAAAATATCCATTGTTTTGGTGTAGATTTTTTCTATACCTTGTCGCTTTGATACCTCTCATTTGGAAATTCCAAAAATGAAAAGCATATACTCGTACTTTATTTATTAAATTATTAAACATTTAACCTCCATTAGTTTATTGTTTAATTATTCTTAACTATTTAATTAAGAATTCTTTTTTTTATAAAAATATTTAAACATTATATTATGTCACAATTAAGTTTAAATTGTGGCAACAATAAGTATTTTAAAAAATAATTTTAAAGTTATCCACAAGTGACATTTATATCACATGACATTTATATCACAACTGTGTGACATTTATATCACATGTGACAACTTGCCACACTTTATATTTTTCTCTCAATGCTATCAACTTTGTCTTTAATCTCATTGATTTCATCTATTAAATCTATATTATCAAATGTATATTTACTATGTACTCTAACAAAATGAGTAATATCCATATCACCTAATCTTATATATTCTTTTTTAGATTTCGACCAATACTTGCTGTCCAAAATTTCTGGAATATCGCAAGGTGTTGCTCTATTATCTAGTACAGATTGTACTTCAAAGATTGTGTCTAGTTTCATTTTAACCTCCTTTCATTTTTATTTTTTATTTTTATTTCATTTAAAAATTTCTCACATTTTTTTACATATTCTTTTGATAAGTCTTTATTATCATATAAAAAATAATTTAATAAATTATTATGCTTACTTCTTATTGTCATTATTTTTAACTTCCTTCCATTCCTAACCACTTGTCAAGAATTCTTTTTTAAAAACATAAATGTAATAATCATCATTTAAATTATATTTTTTAATGTATTTATTTGTAGTATAAACACATTTAAATATTTTTAAATTACCTTTGTTTTTACCTCTATGCTCTAATACATTTTTTAGTATAGGTTTATCATCTTTATAACCTACAATTTGTCTTATACAATATAGTCCCATATTTACTCCATTACAAATCCGCTTGTATCAGTTTTTGCCTTGCCTTTAGCTTTTAAACCTACTACAACATTTTTTTCATCTAGGTATCTTAAATCATGCTCATCACCATTTATTACTTTATACCCATTGAAATTTTGCGGTAAATCTTTACGAAATACTACCGCTATATTTCCGCCTTCACTTAAAACTTGCATTGCCTTGTCATAGTTATCCTCATTTAAACTATAAGTCAAGTGATAATTTGGCGGGTATTCACCCCTTGCAAATTTCAATGCTCGTTTTTGTATCTTTGTATAATCATAAAATTGTAGTGTTGGAAATCTCTCGAATAAGTTGTATATTTCCCAACTTATATCGGAGGTTGTATTTAATCTAACTACTCCAATTTTATTATTTTTCTTGCACCATTTTACAAAATTTTCTAGCTCTCGCACTAGTTGTTTCATAAAATTAGCTCTATCTTGCATATAATATCTAGCTCGATTAATTCTACCCTTATCTTTTTGGGCTTGAAAAATCGGATTTCCCGCAGTATGAAGACACGCTTTTTTGCAACCCATACTTGCCATTGGACAAACATTATAACCAGACAAATCACTCGGAGCAAGATTTAAATGTAATACTACAATATTCTCTAGCCCCTTAACAGACTGGTTTTTATCTGTCTTTGGATTTCCGCTTTTAAACATTAATCGGACTGGCTTATCATATGGCAAGTTTAACTTACCACTCATATAAACCACCTTTTTTTGTTTATGCTATTACACCATTTTCAGTTGGTTTTATTAATAGTCTTTTTTATTTTATTCTAATAAAAACAGCTTAACACACTTTTAATTTTTTGTCAAGTCTTTTTTTATTATTTTTGTCAATTATAGCAATTCTTCTATCTTCTTGATTTTCTTTGATATATAAATATTTACTATCATTTAAACCATATAAAGACACTCCAAGCGGTGAATAAATACTCGAAGTTGCAAAGACTATAAGATTATTTCTTAAAGTCTTTTTTGCTTTTTGCTTTAATCTTTCTTTTTTTCCTAGTCTCATAAAAAACAATATAACATATATTAAAATTAATGCAAGAAATATTTTTAATTTTTTTTAAAATAATTTTCTTGACTTCAATTTTATTTTGTGATATTCTGAAAGTTTTTATTTTTTTAAAGGGGAATTTATATATAAGAATTTATATATATTTTTTAGATATAAATAATATTACTATAAATTAGATATATTATTTTAGATATAAAAAAACCCCGATTTTTAGGTCGGGGCTTTTTAAATGTTTTTAGCTGTTTTTAGCTGTTTAAAGGGTATGTTGTTTTTTCTATTAAATGATATCTAATTCTGTTGTAATTTTTACCAGTTGCAACATCTATAGTTTTATCAATTTTATAACTTATAGCATAACCAATTTTATTAATTCTATAAGTTAATTTCGTTACAAAAACTCTCAAATTCTCTTCATTAGAAAAAAATCTGGTTTTTGTTTTACTCAATTTAATTAAATCTAACATAAAAACCTCCATTAGTTATATTTATATTTAATTTAATATTATGCTTATTTCATAGATTTATAATAGTGTCAAGCATTAATTTAAATTATTTTATAAATTATTATTTATATTGATTTTATTAGATTAATTGAGTTTTTAAAGGTGAATAAAATATATTATATAAATAAATGCTTTATTATATAAATGTTAACTAGATTATGCGACAATTTGTCATAATTATTTAAAATTTTTTAATTGACTTTTAATAAAATCTATGCTATTGACAGATATGATATAATGGGACAATTGTTTTTTTAAAAATCTGGTAAGTTGTTGTAAATATGCAACACCCATAGGCAACTGCCATACCCCCTCGGGTGGGTTATAATATCATACTCATACAAAATTTACAGATTTAGCTGTTAACTAGTTCGGGGTGCGTTACAGGCATAAAAAAACCCCACCGATTTTGGCAGGGTTGAGTAATCTAAATATATAAATAAGTGATATAGGGGTGTTATAGCTCCCGGTGCGTCTATATATATTATACACCCCTCTGCGAAATTGTCAAGAGAAAAAAAAGTGTTGACAAATGTTAACTAGAGGTGTATAATATGATATATGAGTTTTTTACAAACACAAAATCAAACAAAAAAACGAGAATTAACTGAGAAACAGCAGAAATTCCTAGATACTTTAGGTTCTGAAGCCCGAGGTGATATCAAACATGCACTAAAAGTCGCAGGTTATGAGGATACTAGTTATTATGCTGTTGTCAAAAGTCTCCGACAGGAGATTATCGACACAGCTAATACGATATTAGCCCATTCAGCACCAAAGGCGGCAGCTAAATTAGTTGAAGTATTAGAGAGTGACGCACCTATTCCTCAAGTTAACGCAAAATTACAAGCAGCACAGACATTGTTAGACAGAGTTGGTGTTGCAAAACGAGAACATATCAATGTTAATCATAATGTATCAGGTGGAATCTTTATTCTTCCAGATAAAAAAGAAACAATCATAGACGCAGAGACAGTAGAAGTAAAAGATGACTAAGGTAGTATTCTTACTTATGTTTTTAAGTAGCACAAGTCATCCTGAATATTTTTATAAAGGTATGTATTTTCTTTCTATGAATGATTGCAATGCTCATAAAGAATTACAAGTAGCAAAAATGCGAATGGAAGCTGATATGTTAGGATATAAAGATATTCATATAGATGCTAGATGTTTAGAAATGGATGCAAAGGAGTTTAAACCTAGTATCGGCACATAATTTATGCTAAAGAAAAGAACAACCTCCACAATACCTTTTGGATACAGAGAGTCAGATGAAAAAGGTTTCTTAGAACCCATTGAATCAGAGTTAAATGCTCTTAAGGAAACTAAGCAACATATTTTAGATGGCTCTCTGTCTCTAAGAGGTGCATCAGAACAACTAGAACATAAGACTGGTCGAAAGATATCTTATGTTGGTTTAAAGAAGATAGTGGATAAAGATAAAACAAAGGCACTACTAGACAGGAGTTAGGTAATACATGGTAGGCAGACCTAAAGGTTCTTCTGCACCGAGACATTTGTCAATGGAAACAAAGGCAAAGCTTCAAGCAAGAAGAGAACTGAGAGAAAAAGAAAAAGAATTAAAAAAGTTAGAGAAGAAAGTTTCTAAAGCTAGAACAAACTTGGCAGATAAGAAACATGTTCTTAAAAAAGTTGAGTTAGCTGTTGACCCAAAGGAACAACAATCAACAAATAAGAACACAGTCCTAACTGAATCAGAATTTGAGAAAGCTCCAAAGAAGGTAAGAGACTTTATTGAAGAGAATAAGGAATCAATTGTCTTTAAACCTAATGATGGACCTCAAACAGATTTTTTAGCGGCAGGGGAACAAGATGTTCTCTATGGTGGTGCAGCAGGGGGTGGTAAATCTTTTGCTATGTTAGTTGACCCATTAAGATTTATGCATAGGTCAGAACATAGAGCATTACTTCTTCGTAGAAGTATGCCTGAACTAAGAGAATTAATAGATAAGTCCAGAGAATTATATCCTAAAGCTTTTCCGGGTGCAAAGTTTAGAGAAGTTGAAAAGGTTTGGAAGTTTCCTTCTGGTGCTACATTAGAATTTGGATACCTTGATAGAGATGCAGATGTTTATAGATATCAAGGACAATCATATAGTTGGATAGGTATTGATGAATTAACACAATATCCAACAGAATTTCCACTACAGTATTTGCAGTCACGATTAAGAACAACAGACTTAGAAATAAAACCTTATATTCGGTGTACAGCAAACCCCGGTGGAGTTGGTGGGCATTGGGTAAGAAAAAGATATCTTACTCCTGCTCCTCCTAACGAAGCATTTAAAGGACCAGATGGTCTAACAAGAAAGTTTATACCTGCAAGATTAGAAGATAATCCTTATCTATCTAAAGATGGAAGGTATGAACAGATGTTAGCATCTCTTCCTCCAGTACAAAGAAAACAATTATTAGAAGGTAATTGGGATGTAGCTGAAGGTGCAGCATTCGTAGAATTTAATCCAGAGATACATGTTATCCCACCTTTTAAGATTCCTATTCATTGGGCAAAGTATAAAGGAGTTGACTATGGTTATGCAGCAGAATCATGTTGTGTATGGTCAACGATAGACCCAGATGATGATACCTTAATTATTTATAGAGAGCTTTATAAAAAAGGTCTTACAGGTTCAGCACTAGCAGAAATGATTACTGCTTATGAAAAGGATGACCACAAAAGTATTCAAGGAGTATTAGATACTGCAGCATGGAATAAGACTGGTGTGGGAGGACCAACAGTTGGCGAGACATTGGTCCGAGCAGGACATAAGTTAAGACCAGCAGATAAAAATAGAATTCAAGGAAAGATACAGATACATGAGTATCTTAAACAAAACAAAACTACAGGAAGACCAAGACTACAAATATTTTCTAACTGCATAAATTTAATTAGAGAATTACAAAGTATTCCTGTTGACCCTAATAAACCGGAAGATGTAGATACAAAAGCATCAGACCACGCATATGATGCACTTAGATATTTAATTATGTCAAGACCATCTAAACCTTCTGCTTATAGTCGGATGAAGGAAATAAAAAAATTTACTCCATCTGACCCTACATTTGGATATTAAACCATGGAGGATAAGGATATGTTTTTAGCAAACTTAAAAATGAAACAAAAAATAATAGAAGCTCTTATAGCTCATGCCGAAGGTAACATTAAAAAACATGTTGCTAATATAAATGTCTTTTTGGAAAATCCTGCAGGTGTTGGAGACCATGAAGATATATTAGGTACTGTAGCAAAAGAAGCAAAAAAAATATCAGAAAACGAAGAAGTAATTAATGTATTGAAAAAATACTTTTAATGCCTACATATACTTTTAAAGATTTAAAAACTGGTGAAGAGTATGATAAAGTTATGTCATACGAAGATATGCTCAAGTATAAAAAGAAACCAAACATTGAGTATGTATTTAAAGCACCAAAGATATTTAGGTTAAATGATATGGGCGGACCAGAAGATAGCTTTCGAGAATGGTGTAGGCAACCAGAGAAAGATATAGATACAAGTAAATCTAAAAATTTTAGAAACTCAAAGAAAGATTATTTATACAGTAATGCCCAAGACAAGTGACCCTTTAATTCTAGGAGATAAGACCTATTATAAATATTTAATTATATGGGAAGATATTTTAGGTGATAGTTCGATTGCTGAATATAATGTATTTAATAATATGAAAGTAGCTACTATTCATACTGAAGCTTATATATTTAGAAAAGATAGCAAGTATGTTTATAGTTTTGCTTCATATCAAAATGAAAATGGCGACATAGCTTTTGGAGATAGAAATGTTTATCCTCGAAGTGTAATTAAAAAAATGATAAGGATATAACTGGTTAACAAAAAAAATACTTGACAAAAACAACAAGTAGGTGTATAATAAAAGGTATAACTAAATATGGTAGATATTACTAATAAATCTGATTCTGAAAAGAAAGCACAGGAACAAAAAGAACAAGAAGCTAATAGATTAGCGGCTTTAATCAATACTAAGTTCCAAGCTTCTGAACGAGCAAGACAATCTGATGAAGACAGATGGCTTGAATCTTTTCATAATTACAGAGGTAAGTATTATAAAAATGTTCACTTTAGAGAACATGAGAAGTCAAGAGTATTTGTTAAGGTAACTAAAACAAAAGTTCTTGCAGCTTATGGTCAATTAGTAGATGTATTATTTTCTGCTAATAAGTTTCCAATTTCAGTAGAAGCTACTAAAGTTCCTGAAGGTGTAGCAGAGTATGCTCATCTTAATCCAGTTACAGAAAATTTACAGAATGTAGGACCAGAAATTGAAGGAGGTTCTGACCAATCTCAAGGAGTACCACCAGAGCAAATGTCTCTTGTTGGTTTCGAAGGAGATGGTAGAGAATTACCAAAGGGTGCAACATTCGGTGGTTTATCAGAAGATAAAAATTTTTTAGGGTCTCTTAAAAAAGAATTAGGAGATGAGTCAGTCCAAGAAGGTTCTGCTCCAATGCCAGAGATGGCACAGATTAAACCTGCTACTAAACTAGCAAGAAGAATGGAGAAGTTAATCCATGACCAAATAGATGAGTCTAGTGGTTCGCAGGAATTAAGAAGTGCAATTTTTGAATCTGTTTTATTAGGAACAGGTATTATTAAAGGTCCTTTTACTTTTAATAAAACTTTACATAGATATATTAAAAACGAAGATGGTTCAAGAGGATATCAACCTGAAGCAGTTAAAGTTCCTAGATTAGAATTTGTAAGTGCTTGGGATTTTTATCCAGACCCTCAAGCAAAAAATTTAGAAGAATGTGAGTATGTAGTTCACAGACATAAGTTTAATAGAAAACAACTTATAGAATTACTTGACAAACCTTTCTTTGATAAGGACTCAGTACTTGAAACTCTTAAAGATGGACCTAACTATCGTAATAGAACATACGAAGCAGAGATAAGACAAGAAGATAGTTCATACAGAAGTGAAACAGATAGATTTGAAGTTTTAGAATTCTGGGGTTGTGTTGATAAAAAAGTTTTAGAAGATGCTCAAATCCCTGTACCAGAAGGTATGGAAGATGAAAGTGTTCTTCAAATAAATGCGTGGGCAACAGATAAGAGAATTTTAAGAATGGTAGTTAATCCATTTAAACCTTATCGAATTCCTTATAACGCATTTCCTTATGAAAAAAATCCTTATAGTTTCTTTGGTATAGGTGTACCAGAAAACATGAGTGATGCTCAACAAATTATGAATGGTCATGCAAGAATGGCTATTGATAATTTAGCTTTATCAGGTTCACTTGTATTTGATGTTGATGAGTCAGCATTAGTTGCAGGTCAAAACATGGATGTATATCCGGGCAAAATATTTAGAAGACAAGCAGGTATGCCGGGTCAAGCTATTCATGGATTAAAATTTCCAAACACATCAACAGAAAATATGATGATGTTTGATAAGTTCAGACAGTTGGCAGATGAGTCAACAGGAATACCATCATACTCTCATGGACAAACAGGTGTTCAAAGTATGACAAGAACAGCTTCTGGTATGTCTATGTTACTTAGTGCAGCGAACTTAAATATAAAAACTGTCGTAAAAAATTTAGATGATTTCTTATTAAAACCTTTAGGCGAAGCATACTTCCAATGGAACATGCAGTTTTATCAGGGAGACTTGGCAGTAGAGGGCGACCTTGAGATTAAGGCAACAGGAACTTCTTCACTTATGCAAAAAGAAGTAAGGTCTCAAAGGTTAACAATGTTCTTACAAAGTGTACAGAATCCTGCAATTGCTCCATTTGTTAAGATTCCAGAACTAGTAAAAGAACTAGCATATACATTAGACCTTGACCCAGAGTCAATTATTAATGACCCTAACGAAGCTGAAATATATGCAAAAATAATAGGATTACAGAATGCAAGACAACAACAACAAGCAGGACCGGCAACTGGTGGAGCAGATAGTCCAGAGTCCCCAATGGAAGTCCCTGAAGCAGTACCTCAAGAACCTACAAGACCAGACAACTCTGGGGTTGGCAATGGCACAATCGGAACAGGCGGTGTACCGCAACCAAGGGAAATGGAATTTACTGGAACAGTTAATCCGGCTTGAAGAAACTAATAAGTTAAACAAACAGGATTAATATTATGGCAACAAAACCCTTAGATGGACAGATGAAAGCATTAAAGTCGGCTACAGATTCTGTACCAAGAATGGGATTGTATGATATTAATACACCACAAAGTGTAAGAGAGGGAACACCTCTTAGATTGTTTAGTCCAGATAGAGCAAGATATTCAGAAGGTGATGTGGTAGATGATAAAAAAGCATATAGTCAAGCACTAGCAGTATATAATACAATGATAAAAGCAGGTGCTGATGAAAGTGCAATACGAGCAAGTATAGGAGATGCTATGATGAATAAAATTAAAATGAATAAAGCAAATGTAACCAAAGCTGCTACTGGTGGCTTAATGGGTGGTGACCCTAGACTTGGAAAAATTTATGAAGATGTAGGATACCAAGCTTATAAATATGGTGGACCAGTTCTTAAAATGTCAGAAGGTGATACACCTTTTCAAGCATGGTTATTAGATAGCTATGGAAAAAAAGTAGAAGATTTAAAAATGGGTGAGTATAGTGCATATTCACAAACATGGCAAAGATTACAAAATAAAAAAGCTGAAGGTGGAGAAATAGAAGGTGATATGAATATCCCAGAACTTACACCAGAGCAAGAAACTTCTTTAGATATGCAAATGGAAGAAGCACTTCCTCCTATGGAAGAAACAGAAAAAGATTTTGATACTGTTTTAGATACTTCAATGTTAGATGAACAAGAAAAAGTTTTATTAAATGAAGCAGTAGAAATGCATCCAGAATTAGAAACTATTATTCCAAAAATAGTTGCAACAGAATTTACCGGTGAAGGCGAAGTAGATGGACCGGGAACAGGAACTTCAGACTCGATACCTGCAATGTTATCAGATGGTGAGTTTGTATTTACAGCAAAAGCTACTAAGCAAATTGGTGTAGATAAACTTAGAAAACAAATGAAATCTGCAGAAGAAGAGTATGATAACAGTATGGCAGTTCAAGATTCACAACAAATGGATTCTGAACAACCCATGATGTATAAAGGCGGACTAATGTCTGCTGATAAGTACAAAATATAGAGCTACCCGGGCAATCACCTAGGCACTCTATATCGGCTACTTTTACATTTAATGTAAAACCCCAAACCAAGAAAGGTGATTAAAAATGGTTGATAGTAATGCGGACACTTTACTAAAAAGTAAAGCTACTCCACAAAATAAAGAAACAATAGAAGAAAATCCTTATAATCAAAAAAAAGATTATATAGATTATGAACAAGAGGAAGCAAATAAAAAGGAAACTTTTAAAGATGCTAACTCTATAGCAGTTAAGAAGGACCAACCTAAAGTTGTCGTTGACTCAATGCAGTCATTAGATGAACCGAAGGAAGACACTCCGGAAAAAACTGAAGACAAACCTTATCAAAAGGTTGACTACAAAAAAAGATATGATGACCTCAAAAAACATTATGATGGTCGGGTAAATTCTTTTAAAGCAAGAGAAGAAGAACTCCTAGCTGAAGTTAGGTCCAATAGACCTAAGTATAAAGCTCCAAAGAGTGCTGAACAACTTGAAGCTTTTAAAAAGGAATATCCAGATGTTTATGGTGTTGTTGAATCAGTATCACATCTTCAAGCATCCAAGGAAACAGAAGATTTAAAACAAGAGATTAATAGTCTTAAGAAATTAAATACTTCTATTAACAAGGAAAAAGCTGAAGCTAAACTAGCGAGATTACATCCAGACTTTGAAGAGATTCGTGAGTCAGATGCATTTCATAGTTGGGCAGAAAGTCAACCGGAAGAAATTAAGGGTTGGATTTATAGTAATAATTCTAATGCGGAATTAGCTTCTAGGGCAATTGATTTATTTAAACAGGATACCGGCAAGTCAAAATCCAAAGTAGAAACTGGCGACTTAGTTGATGCTTCTCAAATGGTTAAAGTTAAGAACACCAAAGAAGTTGGCTATGGTTCGAAAAAGATTTGGACTCGTTCACAAATAGCGGCAATGTCGCAGTCAGAATTTGATAAGAACGAGAAAGCTATAACTGAAGCTATGACTGATGGTCGTGTCATTAATGACATGGGCAAAAGACCAAGCAGAGGTTCTGGTAATCCGACATCTTAAAAAACTTAGACCGCACATTGTTAATCACTTAAACTAACAAAAAGGAAAGGGGAATATCATGGCGGTATTTCAAAATGCCGGTGGAGCTGCAAACAATAACTTTAATGCAGGTACATCCGGACAAACTAATGAGTTCTTCGTACCAGAAATATTTTCGAAGAAGATTCAAAACTTCTTTAGAAAGTCTTCTGTAATCGAAGCCATTACAAACACAGACTACGCAGGTGAAATTGCGGCTTTCGGTGATACAGTAAAAATCATCAAAGAGCCATCAATAACAGTTGCGGCTTATACAAGAGCAGCAAGTACTACTAAACAGTACTTAACTGACCAAGAATTAACTCTTGTAATCGACAAAGCAAACAGCTTTAAGTTTATAGTTGACGACATTGAGGAAAAACTTTCTCATGTTAACTGGGCATCTATTGGTGCATCTAGTGCAGCTTACACTCTTAAAGACACTATGGACTCAGAAGTATTAACTGCAATGTTTGCAGGAGTATCTTCTTCAACTCCAGACCACATTCTTGGTGGTGATGGAAATGGTTCAGCAACAGCTAACATGACTTCAGGTGACCCTATTGATATGGGGAATGGTGGTTCAGAAGTTAGCCCTCTAGCAATTATGGCTAGAATGGCAAGACTTTTGGATGACTCTCAAGTACCAGAAGACCAAAGATGGTTTGTTGCAAAACCTGAGTTCTATGAAGAACTAGCTAGTACTGATTCTAAACTAATGTCATCTGACTACAATCAAGGTGATGGTGGTGTAAGAAATGGTCTAGTTGCGTCTGGTTCAATCAGAGGATTTAAAATGTATAAATCTTCTAACATACCTGCAGTTTCAGGTACGAACTCAACTGGTCAATGCTTAGCAGGACATATGTCTTCTACAGCAACTGCTCAGTCAATCCTTAACATTGAAACTCTTAGAGATACTGATACTTTCGGTGATATCGTAAGAGGTCTTCATGTTTATGGAAGACAAGTTCTTAGAGATGATGCTTTAGTAAAAGCAATCTATGCTATAGACTAATAATTAATATTGAGGGGGCGATTAATCTCGCCCTCTCTTTTTATAACTAAGAACACTTAATAAGGAATTAATTCATGGCAGCACCATTTCGTACATATCTTGATTTAACTAATACTATTATTAGAGAATTAAACGAAGTTGAATTAACAAGTGTTTCTTTTACAGGTGCAAAAGGAATTCAAAAATATATTAAAGATGTAATTAATAGAGCATACTTTGATATTTGTAACGCAGAAGATAAGTGGAGTTTTTTAGCAGTCGGTGACCCATCTAATGACTATTATGGAAATGTTTCAGTTGAAACTGTCGCTGGAACTAGGTGGTACAAGTTTAACGCAAGTTCAAGTAGCATTACAACTGACTATGGTTTTGTAGATTATGAAAATACAGTACTGACTGAAGAAGGTGTATCAGGAAAATCAGCACCTTATGAAATAAGAAACTTAAGACCTATAACAACAGAATTTTGGAGAAAGCATTACGCAATATCTGAAGCAGTAGATAAGAGTGATGCACAGACTTATGGTATTCCACAAAGAATTATCAGAAGTCCAAAGAATGATAAGTTTGGTTTATCACCTATACCAGATGGTAAATATAAAATTTATTTCTTTGCATACAACCAACCAACAGAATTAACAGCACATGGTGATACAGTAGTATTCCCTCAACAATATACAACAGTATTATTATCAAGAGCAAGATACTATGTACATCAATTTAAAGATAACATAAGTCAGTCTCAATTAGCTGATGCTGAATATAAAAAAGGTTTAAGAACTATGCGTGAGCAATTGATTGAACCTTTTCCAGATAGGATGATTGACGATAGAACAAGAGTAGTTTAATGGCAGAACAAGGTGTATCAGTAACTTGCGAAGGTGGGTTAGATTTAGTAGGTACTACACATACTTTATTTAGAACACCGGGTGTTGCAACAAAATTAGAAAACTATGAATCTTCTATTCATGGTGGATATAGAAGAGTTAATGGATATACTAAGTTTGGTTCAAATCAACCTGATGGTACTAATACTAATATTGAAGGTATATTTCATTACGCATTAGGAGTAGTAGCTTGTCAAGGTTCAAATCTTTACTATAGTACAGATGGTAATACTTGGACACAAATTAATAAAGATACTTATCAAGCTAAGACAGGAACAGTTTCAGTAACTCAAGGTTCAGCGACAGTAACAGGAAGTGGAACAAGTTTTACTACAGAATTTTCAGAAGGTGACGACATTAAAATTAATAATGAAGTCTTTAATGTATTAAGTATTACAAACGATACATCAATGACAGTTGATGGTAATTATGCAGCAACAGCATCCAGTCAAGTAATTAAAAAGAATGGAGCTACTGCAGCACAATTAGCAAGTGGTTCAACAATAGCAAGAACAAATCAATCAGATTGTAAGTTTGCAGTATATGAAGGTGAATCACAGTATGGTGAATTATTTATAGTAGATGGAAATAATAAACCTGCTCATCTTAAAATAGAAGTTGCAAGTGGAACATATACTTATTACTTTAAAGAAGTACAAAGGTCTGCTCCAGAAAAATCAAAGTATGCTACAATATTTTCTGAAAGATTAATTGTTGCAGGAGATTCAGATAATCCACAAGTAGTAAGTTATAGTACAAGATTAAAACCAGAAGATTTTACAGGTGCATCAGCAGGGACAATAGATGTTGGTGATAAGATAGTTTTTGTAAAACCATTTAGAAATAAACTAATTGTTTTTTGTGAAAATAGTATCTTTCAAATATCTGGATTAGATGCTACCGCTACAGTATCAGGTGTCACAAAAAACATTGGATGTATAAGTGGTAATACAGTTCAGGAGATAGGTGGAGATTTAATTTTCTTAGCACCAGATGGTTTAAGAACTATTGCAGGAACAGCAAGAATTGACGATATAGAATTAAGTTCTATTAGTAGAAAGATAATGCCATTGTTTAGAGATGAAGTAATGCCTTATCTATCTCAAATTAGATTTGCAAGTTTAGTAGTTAGAGAAAAAAGCCAATATAGATTATTTTATTTTAGGTCTGGAGTAGCTAGTACAATACAAGGCGGAGTAATAGGAACATTTAAAATATCTTCTACAGGTGCAGGAGTTTATGAATGGAGTAGTACAAAAGGAATACCTGCTAAAGTAGTACACTCTGGAGTAGATGTAAATGGAAGTGAAGTACTCTATCATGCATCAGAAGATGGTTATGTATATAGTCACGACTCTGGAAATGATTTTGATGGTACTAATATTTCTGCCACTTATAAAACACCAGATATGGATTATGGTGATGCAGGAATTAGAAAAACTCTTTACTATGTTAAAACAAGTATTCGTTCAGAAGGTACAAATAATAATTTAAAAATTCAATGTCGTTATGATTTTGAAAGTAACGCAGTTGCTCAACCAGATGAAATAGCAATTGGAGCATTACAAACTCCATCAATTTTTGGAACAGGTACAGTTTTTGGTTCAGCAATTTTTGGTGGAACATTATATCCACAACAAAAAACAACATTAACCGGTAGTGGTTTTACAAATAACTTTAGAATTAGAAGTACAGGAACAGCTTCTCCATATACTGTTTCTGGATTTTATGTAGATTTTATACCCGCAGGAAGGACTTAATAGATGGCAACTTATACTAGACAAAGTACATTTACAGATGGTGATACAATTTATGCATCATTATTAAATAATGAATATGACCAATTAGTTGCAGCATTTCATGTTTCATCTGGTCATACCCATGATGGTACTACGACTGGTGATGGTGGTCCTATTTCAAAATTATATAGTAATACATTAACATTTGGTACTAATGCTAATACAGATATTGCAGTAACATTTAATGCAACAACAAATGATGGTGTACTTACATGGATGGAAGATGAGGATTATTTTAAATTCTCAGATGATATCCTAGTAGATTCAGCAGAAAAAGTTTTATTTAGAGATTCAGCAATCTATATTCATTCATCAACAGATGGACAATTAGATTTAGTTGCAGATACAGAAATACAAATTGCAGCAACAACAGTAGATTTAAATGGTAATTTAGATGTATCTGGAACTTTAAAAATAGGAAGTGGTGCAACAGTTTCTACAATACTAGATGAAGATGACTTTGCAACAAATTCAGATACTGCACTTGCAACACAACAAAGTGTTAAAGCTTATGTTGATGCTCAAGTAGCTACAGTCCCAACAGGTGATATTACAGCAGTTACTGCAGGTACTGGATTATCTGGTGGTGGAACAACTGGAGCAGTAACTTTAGATATTGATGCAACTGTAGCAACTCTTACAGGTTCTCAAGTTTTAGCATCTAAAACATTAACTAGCCCAGTTTTAAATACTGGTGTTAGTGGTACAGCAGTATTAGATGAAGACAATATGGCTTCTGATTCTAATACACAATTAGCTACACAACAATCAATTAAAGCTTATGTAGATACACAAGTAGCAACAGTACCAACTGGAGATATAACTGCAGTTGTAGCAGGTACAGGTTTATCTGGAGGAGCAACTTCTGGTTCAGCAACTCTTAATATAGATACTGCAACAACTGCTGACTTAACAACTTCACAAACTTTAACAAACAAAATTCTCACAAGTCCTGTTATCAATACAGGGATATCTGGAACAGCAATATTAGACGAAGATGATTTTGCTTCTGATTCCGATACTCAACTAGCAACACAACAATCAATCAAAGCATATGTAGCAACTCAAGTAGCGACTGCTAATGAATTATCAGAATTAACTGATACTAACATTACTAGTCCTGCTGATGCTTCATTATTATTTTATGATACATCAACATCTAAATGGATAGATAATGTTGTATCTGGAGATATAACTATTGCTGATACTGGTGTTGCGACTATTGCAACAGGTGCAGTTGATAATGCAATGTTATCAGGTTCAATTGCAAATAATAAATTAGCAAATGACTCTGTAAGTTTTGGTGGAGTATCTGTAGATTTAGGAGCAAGTGATTCAACTCCTGCTTTTGATTTAACAGATGCAACTAATTATCCTACAAGTTCATTAGTAGGAACAATTACAAATACACAATTAGCAGGTTCAATAGCAGCTTCTAAATTAGCAGGAAGTATTGGAGATAGTTTATTATCAACTATTTCAACAGCAGGTAAAGTAGATTTAGCAGCATTAGAAATTGATGGTGGCACAGATATTGGAGCAGATTTAACTACATCTGATTTAATAATAGTAGATGATGGTGCAGGTGGAACAAATAGAAAAGCAGCATTATCAAGATTAACAACATTTATGACAGGGCAAGGATTTTCAACAGAAGACCCTACTGCTCTAGCAATAGCTTTAGGATAGGAGGAAACATATGGCTAATACATTTAAGGTAAAAAGTAATGCAGCAATGCCTACATCTTCTGGTACTCCTCTAACTCTATATACTTGCGGTGCTTCAGGTGGAGCAGTAGTATTAGGTTTAGTATTAGCAAATGTACATACTTCTAGTGTAACAGCTTCTGTTAAATTAGATAGTAATACAAATGATACTGAAACTAATGAGGAAGTATTTTTAGTGAAAGATGTACCAATCCCAACAGGGAGTTCACTTGAACTTCTATCGGGAAATAAGGTAGTATTACAAAATACAGATGTACTAAAAATAGATTGTGGAACATCAGCAAAAATTGATGCTACACTTTCTATAATGGAAATAACATAAGATTAAATTAGGAGAAAAGATAAATGCCTTTTATAGGACCAAAACCGGCAGATACAGTACTTGATAGTACTTTGATTGGAGATGGAACAATTACTTCTGCAAAGATTGCAGATGGTACAATTGTTAATGCTGATTTAAATAATTCTGCAGCAATTGCAAATTCTAAATTAGCAACTGACCCAACTAATGCTAGTAATCTAGCTAGTGGAACTGTGCCAAGTGCAAGAATTTCTGAAGCAAGTGTAACGCAACATGTTACTGCTTTTGATGATAATAAAATACAAGCTAATATTGCTTTATTAGGATTTAAAACTGCTGTTAATGGTTCTTTAGCTGTTTATAATTTAGTTGACCAAGTTGTTGATGAATATACAGACGCAACAGGAATTGATGCTTCTGCTTCTACAAATGAAAATTTAACAAGTGGTTACTATAGAGGAGCAACAGTAACTACACCTTCAAGAACACATGATGCCGACCAAACTGGAGTAGATGGAGATTATACTTGGTATAAATGGACAGATACTGGTTCTACTGGTTCTTATAGTACTAATACAGCAGAAACTGCTGAATGGTTAGTAGTAGCAGGAGGTGGTGCAGGTGGTTCTGATAATTTAGGTGGTGGTGTTGGTGGAAATAGAGGTGTCGCTGGAGGTGGTGCTGGAGGTTTAAGAACTTCTTATGGCTCAACTTCTGGAGGAGGTGCTTCTGCTGAAGCTGATTTAAGTTTAGGTGCTGGAACAACTTATACAATAACTGTTGGTGCAGGTGGTGCGGCAAATAGTAATGGTAATGCACAAACTTCATCTAATGATGGTAGTCCATCATCAATAACAGGTTCAGATATTACAGACATTACAACAGTAGGTGGTGGTGCTGGATTACATGGAGATTCAACTCAATCACCAAGAAGCGGTGGTTCTGGTGGTGGCGGATATGGAGATAATGATGTTGGTGCAGGAACTGCTAATCAAGGTTATGCTGGAGGTGGCGGTTCTGAAAGCTCAAACCAAGGTTGCGGTGGTGGAGGCGGAGGAGCTTCTGCGGCAGGTCAAGCTGGTACATCTAGTTTTACTGATGGTGGTGGAGATGGTGGAGCAGGTCTTTCTGTTTCTATTACTGGTTCTGCTGTTACTTATGCTGGTGGCGGTGGTGGCGGTACTGGCGGAGTTGGTGGTGCTGGTGGCGGAGGTAATGCTGGAAGCACAGGAGGAAGCGGTACTGCAAATACTGGCGGTGGCGGAGGTGGTACGCAAGGTACAACAAATCAAGGTTCAAGAACATCTGGAGCAGGTGGTTCTGGTGTTGTTATTTTAAGAGTACAAACTTCAACTACAACAGTAGGAGATTTAACTTTACAATCAAATGATACAACAGCACAAGCTGTTCCAACAAAAGCAGATATGGTTACATTAATTGAAAATTCTTCTGGTACTGCTACATTAAATACAGATATTAAAGGTTGGATTTCAAGAGATAGTGGAGCAAACTTTACACAAGGAACTTTAGTAGATGAAGGAACTTGGGGAACAAATAAAAAAGTTTTAGCTTTCCACGATTTAGATATTTCAGGACAACCAAGTGGAACTTCTATGTGTTATAAAATTACTACACACAATCAAAGTGCTGGTTCAAAAGAAACAAGAATACACGCAACATCAATAGGGTGGAAATAATAAATGGCTTATATAGGAAAAGATTTAAATAATTTAGGTGATGTTCAAACATTAGATAATATTACATTTAACGCAGGAGCAGGTCCTTACAATCTGCAAAAAGATAGTGTACAAGTTACTGATGCAGATACAGATTCAATAATGATTGCTATTGATGGTGTTGTTCAAGGTGGAAACTATACAGTTAATAGTACTGCAGGAACAATTACTTTTGACTTTAGTGTGTCATCTAGTTCTGTTTGTAATTTTGTAAAACTATTTGGAAGTGGTGTACAAAATGTACCTAAAGATTCTTCAGTAACAACTACGAAACTTGCAGCAGATGCTGTAACAAGTGCAAAGATAGCTGATGGAACAATAGTTAATGCAGATATTAATAACTCTGCAGCTATAGCAATAACAAAATTAGCAAGTAGTGCTATTACAATTAATGGTTCAGCAGTATCTTTAGGTGGAAGTGTAACAGTAGGAGAAACTAAACCAACAATTACTTCAACAAGTTTAATTATTCCACCAAGTTCAGCTACATCAGTTACAATTGCAGGAACAAACTTTGCTTCTAGTTCTACTGTAGTTCCTATAGTAGAAGCTATTAATTCTACAGGTGGAGTAACAAGAGCATCAGTAGTTTCTTGGGCAAGTGCAACTTCTATTTCTGCAACATTTAATTTAGCAAGTGGAGATTATAGAATTAGAGTAGAAAATCCTGATGGTAATGCAGCAGTTTCTGCAAATGCAATTTTACAGGCAAGTGTAGCACCAACTTGGACAACTGCAGCAGGTAGTATTGCTACAATAGCAGGGGGAGCATCAATTGGTTCAGTTTCAGTTGCTGCTACTTCAGATAGTGCAGTAACTTATGCAAAAACTTCTGGTACTTTACCCGGAGGTATTTCAATAGCTAGTAATGGTTCATTCTCAGGAACAGAAAGTGGAAGTACAGATACAACAACTTATTCTTTTGATATAACTGCAACAGATGCTGAGTCGCAAACTGCAGTAAGAACATTTACAATAACAATATCACATGGAGCAACAGGCGGAGGACAATTTAACTAATGGCTAGTACAGATTTATTACTTTCAAGCCCAACAGCAGGAGATAGACAAAAAGGTACTATTTCTGTGTGGGTTAAAAGAACAGCAATTGAAACTAATGGGTATCTTTATAGTACTTGGAATACAAGTGTAGGTGGATATTCTTCAGGATTATTCCAATTTACTGGTAATACAGACCAATTAGTATTCACAAATTATCAAGCTGATGGTGGTACTCATACTGAATTAAAAACAAATAGACAATTCCGAGATTTAAATTGTTGGTATCACATCTGTATAAATTGGAATACAACATTAGCAACAAGTTCAGACAGATATAAAATGTTTATTAATGGTGTAAGAGAAACTTCTTTTGCAACTGCAATTTATCCATCACAAAATGAAAATTTATTTTTTGATATAGGTGGTGCAAATAATCCTATAAGAATTGGAAGTGTTCAAGGCACAAGTGCTTATTTAGATGCAGTTTTATCACATTATCATAAAGTAGATGGAACAGCTTATGATGCTTCAACATTTGGTGAAACAGATAGCACAACTGGAGAATGGAAAATTAAAACTTCTCCAAGTTTAACTTATGGTAGTGGTTCAGGAAATTTCTTTATTTTTAAAGATGGAACTAATTTAAGTGGTTCAACAGTACAAGACCAATCAGGTGAAGGAAATGATTTAACAGTAGATGGTGGTACACTTACAAAAACAGAAGATTCTCCAAGTAATGTTTTTTGTACAATGAACTCATTAGATAATCAAAATCAAGCTTCATCATTTACAATGGGTAATAATAAAATTGAATGGAATACAAATAATAAAACAAATTTTGCAACTATGGCAGTTAATAAAGGCAAATTTTATTGGGAAATGAAGTATGCTAATAATGCAGGTGGAACTGATGCTATGACAGGTGTGTGTAGAGAAGTAAGTAGA
>CEUI01006881.1_pt1 | contig 22555 bp, 20 predicted proteins | sample 531411 | NCBI WGS metagenome assembly CEUI01 (sample SAMEA2622841, study PRJEB7988) | marine metagenome | isolation source: saline water (ENVO:00002010), including
CAAGCCATTCTCTCCATAAATATCTACTGCGCCTTGAGTATGTGAAACAAGTCTTTGTAAAAAATCAGAATCGTTATGCTCAACAACCAATCTTACATCACCCTTATTATCCATAGGTATATTTTTTGTATTAGGCTCAGTACCCATTAAATCAATTAAATTCTTCATGAAAGATATTTTGCGTTGTGTCTTAACAACTTGACCAAATTTCTTCCTATACTCATTGATATTAGAAGTGTAATTCTCCATACTGAGTCTATTATATGGATTTAATGGCATCCCTGCACCTTGAAATGCCTCAGTAGTTCTTGCTTCCTTAACATCACCGTTAATTTTATATGCTTCTCTCATAGCAGAAAATGGTGTATCCATATAAAAATATAACTTATCAGTATCAAAGTCTCTTTGTGCTCTCATGGTAAGATCATAGGTATTCATCTCCATTATACCACCATCTTTTCTATCTAATATGCCCTTTACCTTCATAACAACTGCATCATGTGGACCAGTTCTAGGAGCAGGTAACCCCATGATACCAAGCTTTACTGGATGTGACCCATCTGGTCTACTCATTCCATGTCCATTTAAGATATTATAAACATCTCTATATGTAGAAACCCTACCATCTCCCATGTTAATTTCTTGCAATATTTTATCAACGGCATTAGCCAAAGTCTTATAGTCTTCTAACTTTGCTTTAGGATTTAACGGATCTGATATTTTACCTTTTTTAAGATCGTATAGTATATCTCTAGGTGCTGTGCCATCGCCTCTAAATTCCATTACTAATGTAATTCCAGCTGCAGATTTATAATTACGCTTTTCTCTACCCCTAGGCTTTCCTTGAGCAGGTCCATAATCACTTATATTATGAATTTTTGCATCTAAATATACCTCTGAGATATTAGCTTCACCTAACTTTACCTGAACATTGCCCTGATAAACAGGAATATCTAGATCCATAGCCATATTGCCACGCAATATTGCTGAACCACCTGCATCTGTAAATCCATCAAAAATTCCAGCTTGATCAACATATCTTTTCTTGATTATAGCATCATATAGATTTCCAGATATCGAAAAAGGAATCCCACTATTCTCTATCCAAATAGCCTCGGTAGATGCATTTTCAGTTTGAACAGCAATAGTTCCATCCTTGTTTCCTTCTGTTCTTAAGAAGGATTTAGCTTCTGCTGATGCTAGTGCAGTATTTTCTGGATTATAAAACTTCATTTGCACTTCAGAAAATTGTTCTATCATATCTTGACGAGCGTACCTATAAAGATCTCTTTGAACCTCTGGTGATGTCCAGTTACTAAATTGTTTTAATATCTTAGCATTGTGATGCTCACCATAAACAGTACCTGATAAACTCTGATCTGCCCTAACTGGCATTATAGATCTTTTAGAATCATTAGTATTCAATGAATTAAGCATATCATATATAGTAACCTGTCTTTCAACACCATCTTTATCTTTAATTAGGTCGCCTATAACAGGTATAGCTTCGTATGGCTTTAATTGATTCTCCAAGGACTGATTAGGATCAATGATCTTAGCTTTCTTTGCTCCACTGGTAAATGCAATCATATCTATATCTGGATTCAATTCAAAAAACTTATCTAGCCTAGAGTCATAAAAGTAGTGAGTCTTATTATAAAGAACATGCACTACTCCCTTTGAATCAGTATACGAAGTTAATCCCACTGGTTTTTGCCCAGCTGATTTTCCTATAAGATCAGCATCACCATTTTGCAATAAAAGGAAATCTAAATACTCTCGACGCACAGGGGTCATTCCATTTACAGTTTCAGCATTAATAGAAGATGCATTTTCTAGCAATGCTAAATTATCGTCATAATCTTTCTTGGTAATGTCACCCCTATCATACATTCTTTTCAATCTATGCTCAGCAACTGATCTATTATCTGTTATTAATTTGTTAGCAGCAGAACCCATTTCACTATTAACACCATCGTCCACGACGAAAATATTATTTATTTCTCTATCAGCATATTTTTCAATTAATATTTTTTCATACTCACTACTACCAGTACCTTCACCAAAAATAGCCTTAGCAGTTTCCCGTCGAGCAATACTATTTCTTGAATATCCTTGGTTTTGAGCTAACCTTTTATATTTAAAATGTTTTCTTTGACCAGGGCCATTAGTATAAGCATCTTGAAGCCAGTCTCCATCAATACGCTCCCCATACATAGAATTAAAAATTGTAAAAATTGCATCATGTACACTCTCTTGCCATCTTTGTCCATCCTTAACAAATGAAGCGGGGGACCCATCTCCATTCTTAAATATCTCATAATAATTCCTTAGCTCATTTATAAGCTCCTTAGCTTGGGGCAACTTATCTATGGCTTTTTTAGTATACGGATCTTTCTCAATTTTTTCAAACCACCTCATAAATGGTTTTTTAATATGAGATATATGAGCTTCTGGAATAAGAACTGTTATATTCTCATCGACAATAACAGGATACATTGCTCCTTTTAAATAGGTTTCAGCTAGACTCTGTGTATGCCATACTTCTTGACCTGGTTCAATTGGTTTTGCCGTTCCTCTTTTTAATGAACTTATATATCTATTTTCACCCTGATTTAATGTAGCAAAAAATTCATTGCCATATAATATTTGAGTTAATTCATTTAATCCGTTAGGGCTTGTGAAGATATTTTGTATTTTGCCATTCTTAGTATATCCGCTATCTAGAATAAGCATTGGAGCGTTAATGCCGCTAAATATTTCTGTCCATATATCCGTTAAAAAGCCTTTGGATATCTCTGTATTCTCAAATACTCCAGTTCCACTAGTTTGATTAACTGTAAGCCTTTTGATCTTAAACCTTCTATCCATGAGATTGCTTAAAACCATAACATCATTTCTTAACTCAGCTGAAGCTTCGGCTCTATTAGTTCCAGCTAGCTCCATAACTCTATCAATAAAAACTTCCCTACTTTGATTTTGAGTAACAACAACTTCATTATATAACTCATACAGAGCTTCTGCGTTAGTTTCAAATGTTGATCTATAATATTTCTCTCCAACAGAAAAGATGTCATTCTTATCTATTCCGTATTTTTCAAAAAATAGATCGGGATTAGTATGTTTTCTATTATCTGGTAAAACACCTTCAATTTCTCTTTGTTCTTCAGCTATTAAAAAATCATTCCTTCTCTCATCCCAGCTCTTACCACTCGGTCTCTCATTGACCTTTTCAGCAATAATATTTTGAAGCTGCTTTATATCTTCTGTGAATTTATGAAAGGGATCCTCTGATTTTTCAATATCCCTAATAAGATCAAATATATTTTTACCATCTTTATTTCTAGTAGTACCTGCAAATTCTAAATATGCTGCAGCTCTAGTCATTTCCTGACCACCAGCGAATGCTGCTCTCCAAGCTTGATGTATTTCGTTTAATTGTTGGTATTTTGAAGTTTCAAAATTCAATAGATCGCGTATTTGAGAAGCTGCACTATCTTCAATTGTAGGATCCTTTAGCTGGTCCTGTAAAACATTCCTGCGGACATTGGTTCTTTCTATAGCTTCTAGTATTATATTTTCCTTTGCTTCAGAATCAGTTATATATCGATTTTTATCTAACATCTTATCAGCTGTTGTAATAGATGATAATTGTTCTGCAGTTAGCATTGTTATATTAAAATCATCTCGCCTAGCTACTAATTTTTTCCCAATCGAGTCCATAACTCTGGTATATGCATCTACATATGCTTGCTTTTCTTTCTGAGTTAAATTTGGTATAATTCGTTCTACTTGCTCTACTGTTATTTTATTAGGCGCAACGAGCCTAACACCTCTATTTTTACTATCAGTGGTAGTTTGTATAAGTCCATTTTTCATTAGCTGTTTTAAAGCAACTCCAATAATAGGCTCCATATCAGCACCTAATGTTGCTCTTTCTATACCGTGCTGCACTGCCTTTTCAACCCAATTAGCCATTCTAGAATCCAGCATATGAATCTCATGATCTGGCATACCATTATTAACTAATTTTTCTTTTAATGCGAGTACCTTTGATACTGGGACCTCAACTCTCCTAATATCAGTAGGAGCCTTAACTGTTGCATTGATACTCCAAAGATCTTGTATAAAGCTTTGCAATGCTTGTTGCTGCTGTGGTGTAATGCTAATGCCTTCATCGAATATTAGATCTATCTTTAATGCATTATCAACCATTATTTCATTATTAAAGTTGTCTCTATGAGATAAGACTTGCTTGATCAATGATTGTATCTCCTTAGCATCAACTTCATTAACCCCAGTTATTGCTTCCCCATTCATAATCGAAAAAACATTAACTACATTTCTTTGGTGATTTACTTCATTAACTAAAGACCAAAGCATCTTATCATTAATATCCGCAGGAGCATTCCAACCCTCACCTAATATCTCCGCTCCAAGATTTTTTTCATAACGATTAATAAATTCATCCATCTTATTTATCATTTCCATCGTTACTTCATGCTGCAAACCCGCTTCTTTTCCATGTTCAATCTCTCTAAGCTTTATAATATTTTCTTGTCGTAAATTTTCTTTTAGCTCAAGAAACTTAGCAATAGTTTGACTCTGCTGTTCATTCAAGTCAAGGTGTTCATGCTTTAAATTAAAAACAAACATTTCACCTTCTGGGGTTATAGAATATTCACCATCTGTGATTATTTTGTACATATCATCAAATAGCTTGTAAGCATCATTTTGAAATTTTTGAATACTCCTTTGGCTTCCAGCTAAAACAGATTGTAATACATTAGCTCTAGAATCTAACTTTCTTATATGGTCTCCAGATGTCAACTCTTCCGAGGTCATATTTTTTATTATATCTAAAACCTTAACTTGCATCTCTTTAGTAGCATTAGGATTTATTCTTAATCCTCTAGATGTCATAATAGCACTAATAGGACCTAGGAGGTCCATAAGCTCCCTATGAGGGACAGGTGTTACTTGTTTTGCTGTTACTTCGCCATCCAAGCTATCATATATAACATCATTATCTTTCAACACCTTGATCATTCTTTCTACGTCTTTAATTGGATATTTATTAACCCAATCAGTATAAGTGTTACCATCAAATTGCTTGATCAATGAACCTATATTATTAATATATCTTGAATTTTTTGCAATTGCATTAGATACCTCTGTCATATCTGAAAAATAATGATAATCACGTTCTCCAAAATGAAAGTCCATTCTAGGAGCTGTATCTTTAAAAAGAGGTTTATGTTTTTTTGTCATAAACGCACCTAATGCAAGGTGAAACGCAACCTCAGCATCTTCTAAACCCTCAAAAGCGCCAGAATTAATTGCATCATAATTCATGGAGGCGGCTCCTAGGGACATACGACCAAGGGATCCAAATAGATCTTTACGGGTATTTGCTGCAAATTTGGTCCAATAAGGACCTCTTAAGCTTTTTGCTAACATTGTATTATGATCTTGAATTGTCTTTCGTAAAGATTGAATATTTTCATTGCCGATCGTAGTTGACTCTGGACGCAGATCCTTTCTTGTGAGATTAATGGTTTTTCCATTTTTAGTAATCGAGAAAATAGAAGATCTATCATTTCTCATTTTTACTAAGCCAAATGCCTTCAACTCTTCAAGACCCATTTTTCCAACTTTATCATTTAATTTTTTAGTCATAAAGGAAGAAGCGTTAACAAAATTCTTCCATATAGGCGTTTTTGCTCCTCCAGGTACAAATTTTATAGTACCTAAAACACCACCAAGTGCAACATGATGTAAAACCCTATCTCCAAATGATCTTTCATTTAGGTCTAGATCTCCTTTTACATATTGAACTGCATCCATAGCAGTACCCACTAGACCAAACTGAATGCCCTCTTGAACAGCTCCACCTAATAAATTAAATAAAGCAGGATGCATGCGACCCATATAACTACCTTGTATCATTGCATCTATAGTATTAAAGGATTTTTTTCCAAGCATATCAACAAGATCATCAGACATTTTTAATATCTGTTTATTAGTTAACTTTACACCACTTTCTGCTAACTCAGCAGCTAACCTATCGGACATTTGGAATTTCATTAACTCTTTAAATCTATTAACACTACTAAGTCCGTGCTCCATTTGATATCCTGGGCCACCTTGAAAGACCTTTTGCCACCATTTTTTACCAGTCAAGCTAAACCCTATAGTATCATCTGATACTCTTTTAGCTATTTCAATAGCCTCATCCTTAGTAAGTGTTCCGAGATCAGAAGCTCTTTTTTGAGCGCTCTTGAATAAAGAAGAACCTGCAGCAGTTTGTATAGCTTCTGTAGTAGGCGCCTTTATCTTATCTATTGTGGTAGCGCCAGTTTTTAAAGCCTTAGCTTGTCTAGCACCTCGTAAACCTCTTGCTCCGTAGCTAAGAAGTCTACCAGACCATCCCATAGGAGCTAAAAATCCAAGAGCACCACCGATACCACCACCAACTCTTGCCAAGGCATTATCATTTAAGTCGGCCATTGAAGCTTCATAACTTTCCTTATCTATTCCCTTCCAAGCTAACCCTGGCAAGCCTATTAAGGCAGTATCAAGACCTCCCCAGACTAGATTAGCTGTTGCTTCAAGCGCTTGTTCGAGAGTTGATTCATCGTTGTATGCCGAAGCAAGTGTAGGCTCCTGAGGGTCCCATAACTCTGGTTCTTCTGGTTGAGTTGCTTGAGTCGCTTGGGCTTTATTGTAATACTCCTCTATTTGAGCATCTGTTACATATCGCCCTTGTGCCAAGAACATTGAGCGAATTTGTTCTTTTTTATATAGATCTAAAGCCATACTTATATTAATTATCTAGACTATCTAGAAATGCTTCAAATTGTTCATCAGTCATACTATCATAACTTTCATGCTCACCTAAATTATAATATGAAGCATCTTTTAGAAACATAGATAGTTGTTTTTCATAAACAGGCTTAGTTTTTGCTAGTGATACCATCTCCTTAAACAGATCTTTGTCTTTATATATACCTGTTTCCTGCCAAGCCATTGCTTTTCTAAATTTCTCAGCCTGCTCATCAGTTACTCCAAAATTATTATAATGCAAATTACTAAGAGTAGTTTGCCATCTAGGGGCAGTTGATGAACTAGATCTCAAGAAAATATCCATCCATTGTTTTTCAGAGAAATCTTGAGTAGCCCCTCTACCTGCAAGACTAGCAATATACTCTTTTTTAAACGCTTCAAGAGCACTTTTTCCAGCATCGCTTTGCGACCATGATTGTAACTCTTTACTCATCATATCGATCTGAGGTGCTAATCTTAGTAAAGGATCGCTTTTAGGCGTAGTATCATCAATTTGTATTGTAGCTGAAAATAAATCTTTTAAATCATCTGCTATAGCTTCATATATTGGATTCTCTAAAACAAATTCTTCAAAATCCCCTTCCCATTTGCTCACATCTCCTGCTGCAGCTTGAGCTTGTAACTCTTGCATCATATTGACTATTGGCTTTATTTCGTTTGTTTTAAAATTCATAAAAGACATCTGAGATAAAGCAAACGTAGTTAACTTAATAGCATTACTATTAACATCCGCAATAAGTTTTTGCTGGTCAGTAATAGTTTTATCCATAACTTCTTTTTCGAATACCCACTCCTCTTTTTCCCATTTCCTTTTTAGATTCTCATTTTTAACATCAGTCATTATAAGTTCTTTCTTTGCCATTTCATAGCCAACCTTAGCTGTACTTATTGCTACATCTAATTGTTCCAGTTGCGCGGCAGACATATTTAAATTTAGTTTTTCTAATTTCTCTTGGTTTTCTAAACTACCTTCTAGAAATCTCAATTTCACTTTTTCTTTTTCATTTGCAAGTGCTTGAGCTTCGATGCTTAAATCTATTAATCCAAGATTTTTTAACCTATTTCGAGTTTCAGCATCTACATTAGCTAAGGCTGCGTTTATTTCTTGCTCTGTGTATTTTGATTTTATTGTAAGGATATCATTCGAAGTTTTTGCTTTTTTGTATTCTTCGGCTAATATACCCTTTCTAGTTTCCTGGGTATCTCTTAGGAAATCAGTCTCAAGCCCAAGAGCTTCTAGCTTCTTACTAAGTGTTTTTTTATTTATTTCGCCAGTTTCATATTGCTGTTGCAATATCTGTAATTCTAACTTGCTCTTCTTATCTAAATCCTTTCCAATAGTTTTTAATTGAGAGAGATCTTCTTTTTTCCTGGCAAGATCTGTGGCTTGAATAGCAGTAAGCTCTTTTGACCTCAATCCCTGTATATAAGCAGCACTTGGAGTTGTATGTTGGAGTTCTTCATCTCGATATACGGTCGTAGTAAGCCTTCCAAGTTCTTTATCGGAAATTGTGCCAGACGTATCTCTATCTACGCTAGCAAAGTCAATCTGTCCCTTAGAAAATTCTGATAAATTCTTTTTAATAGATCTCTGATAATCCGATTCCCCTTTAAGAGCCACATTAACATCTTCTAAACTTTTTGTAGCAAATTTTCTAGCTTCATTTGTTTGTTGCATATCATTTAATGATTCAATTGCATTAATATTCAAACCTTTATTTACAGCATCTGCTTCTAATGCTGATGTAGTTGCTCTAGATTGCTCTAATTCCTTTAATCCTGTTTGGATAAATAAATTTTCTCTAGCAAAATCACGTGCAGCTGCTGTATCCCTAGCCTTATATTTTTGCTGTATATCCTCTCGTACTAAGCCAACTAGTTGATTTAATGCTGATAGTGCTTCGCTCATACTAACTCCCTTTCATATCCTCTAATATCACTCTGTATTTGCCTCTGTAGATCCTTAGCTCCGCTTATTTTATTTTGGACATCAGAATATGTGCTATAAATAGTATTATCCATAATGCTATTAAAGGAGGTTTCTATATCCTTCATTGTGGAAGCTATACCAGAAGATGCAATCATCGTAGATCCAGCTTTTGTATTAAATAACTTCCTAGTGGATCCTGACCACATAGATTCTGCTTTATTAGCGCCAGCTTGTATTTGGAACCCTATCTCTGGTCTATAATGAGCAGAAGTTGTTAGAGCAGTAAGATCATCATATTGATCTTGGAGATCATCTATCATTGGTTGATATGTTTTATTTAAGGATTTCCATTGCTTATATGCATTTTCCATCTCAGTCCTTTCTGTTGACCAAAACTCATCATACTCATTTTCATGCAATGCATACCATTCGCCAAATTCTACACCATATTTTTCTTCAGCCTTACTAGCCATAAAAACCCCCTATCTTCGCCCCATCATAATGCTTAATCTATCCCAATAACTATCTACATTATCAAATTGTCCAAATCTAGAATCAATACCTTTATGCAGATCTAAAATACTATGATCTTCTGCAGCCCAATCTGCCCAACTTTGATTGTGAAATTCATCACCTAAGTTTTGCTCATAGTAATCATAAACATTCATATTAGCTGTTTTTGTAGCAATATCAGCTCCCTGATAAGCTAATGAACCCAGTTGTATAGCCTCAGTTGTATATTGCTTATTCTGCTTATCTTTTAATGCGAGAAAGTTATCAAGCCCACCTCTAGTATATGCAACATAATCATCTGGTGTTCCATAAGCTGATGTAATTGCTTTATCAGTTGCACCTACAGCAGCTGCAGTAGCAGTTGGACTACCTGTAGTAAGAAATGTACCTAATCCTACCACACCACCCGCAACACCCCTTCCAAGATTCATAGCCCAGCTATCCTTTGAGTCATCTATTGCTTGTGCACCTCTATATTGATCTTCTAGTGTTTTATCAGCAATATCTTGAGAATGGTCAAATCTGCTCTGTAAAGCGGTATCCTTAGATTTCATATTGTCATATTTTAATTGAACTGCACCGTAGGCTTGAGACATTATAATCCTCCCTTATTAAACTTAGAGTTATATATCACGCCATTATGCTTTAAAAATTGATACATACCCTTGCCTTTTATAAATCTATATTGAGGAACACCTTCGGGGAGATCACCCAATGCAGGTATTCCTGTACTTACTGAAGCTTTAGTACCTTTTAAATTAACAATATTTCTAATTTCTCTTTTCACTTTAATGTCTTTTCCCTGTAAACAATGCTAATATTATCAACTTCAAAATTTAAATTTGGTATACCTGCACTATCGATTTTTAATTGTAAAGATACAATATTGTTTAATCCTACGCTAAATTTTTGCACAATCGTACTAGCAGAATTTGTTAGCACACCAGCGTCTACCCAATCTCCAGTTCCACTACTAAGATTTGTTGCTTTATACCATAGTTTAACGGCATTACTTCCTGAATTCCTATGAGTTACGTAAATACTGTAAATACGTTTATTAGAAGCATTAGAGCCAAAGTTTAGATCCTTGGTTTCTACTAGAAATGTAGAATTTCCAAACGGTTCATATTGCCATTCTTTAAATTTCATAACAGTACCACTTTCAGAATCGTGATCATGCTCTTCGCCAAACATTAATTTTCCATCCCAGTCTACTATCATATTGCTCTTCTTTTCACCTTCAAATAGACCTTGAACATCTGGAAAAAACGTCCATGAATTAGTTTTAAAACTAAAAATGTATAATTCTCCAGTGTTAGTTCCACCACCTACACTGTCTACAACTAACAATGTAGAATTTCTTGGATTGTATCCAACCAATTGATCATTACTAGCGCCACCTGCATTATTCTTTGCAACAGACCTAAATCTCTCCCACTCTTCTTCTGTTATAGCTTTAGATCCCTCTTTAAGAAAGAGATCTATAACGTTTTGTCCATCATAATGAAATACACTTTCTTTATTTGCCCATGTGATTCCATACTGACTTTTCGTTACTGAAGCAGAGTGAGTAACTCCACGACCAGGTAGTGTTTGCTCTAGGAATTCCATATCACTTGTAACATTTATTATATATAGAGTATCTTCTTTAAACTGCAATATGCGATCATTATATCCTTCTATATGAACAATACTCTCTCCGTCATTAATAGCAGCTACTGATCTTCTATCATACAGGTATGTATCGAATTTCCCAGCTGGAGTTTTTATCATAACATCACTTAGTGTTTCCACTTCTCCCTTATCTGGATTAAGCATTCTTACATTACCAATCCATGCGTATCTGCCAAGTACTGTTGCTGTTTTAAACCTAGCTCTAATTTCTTCAACCGTATTATCAAAGCCAGAAGAAAGTTCAAAAGTAATATCATTGGGAAATGTTTTTTGGTAGCTAGTTTGAGACCAGAAACGACCAATCGTTCCCTTGATCCACGTAGAGCCAGATCCCTCACTACCACCAGTGGTAAAAGAATGGTCAATTTCAAAAGTATTTGTAGCAACAGAAGAAACAGTATGAGAGCCATTATAGTTTGTTGAGTTTTCAATTTTGATAGTATCCCCATTAGAAAGACCATGTCCATTAGAGGTCACTAAGGTAAAAGCATTGGCATTCCCTACGTTGGGATCAGCAAAGCTAGTAATCGCCCCAGAACTACCTCTTTCATAATTCTTCCAGACATCATAGGTTCCTGTACCACTTTCTAGCTCAATTCCCTTTTCTATGTGACAAGTAGCTATCCTCCACCAACTTTCTGCATTTTCTTCCCTAGCGTAAACATTTATCCCTTTAATGCGAGGATCTATGATAAGTGACCCATCATCATCAATCACATCAGATTTAATTGCAACCATGACATTGACATCTTGTATATACGGAACTTCAGCAGTTATAGTAGTAGATGCGCTACCATCAATAGCGGGTTGCTGTTCTTCAATAAAATCAACAAATTCATCTCCAGAATCCCTATAACGCAATGGCGATTCTTGATCTCCCTCATATACATATGATACAGCAATATACCATTTGGCTTCCCAGCCAGTTACAGTAGAAACAGGTTCACCTGAGCCAGTTCCCGCATCAGCAGATTTATTTAGAGCATCAGCTGCCGTTTGATCTCTTTTAGCATAAAGATGCACTAAAATATCGTTATTACTTAGAGTGACTGGATCTACTGTGTCTCCTACATTACTATCAAAATCTTTTCTCACCCCTGAATTATATGTTCCTTTCACATGTAAGCCACCAGGAGGGGTAAGGTCTTGATCTAGCATTTTCCATTTATTAACAGTATATGCATCAGTGCATCCTTTAAAAAAATGCCTTCTAATATAACCAAACCATTTTCCAGTTGTTGTGCCTACATATGAATAATCAGCATTAGATATCCTCACTACTCCATCTACTGCATAAGTAACAGGGTCAAATGCTGAATTAGAAGACTGCGCATCGAATCGCATAGTTATCCATGCAGAACTAGTATCATTATATAAGGCTAAATTTGCATTCTTATCTATAAACCCTATATATTTTGTTGGGGATTCAGTAGCAACTGCATCTGTCCCACTTAATGTTAGTGTGTAATCACTACCAAATTTGAATAATCCACTACCGAATTTTAAAGATAAAGGAGTAAAGTATTGATTGCCAACTCCTGCTTCTGTGGTGAAGGTAGGTGTAGTACCTACTGCATTAACAACTACCTTGCCACCACATTTTATTGTGCCAAGAGTATCTAGATTAACTGATTGAGCTTGTACTAATTGAGTATCTTGCACATCGCGCAAAGAGGACCCAAGATTTAACCCACCATCAAATCTTTCAATTTTCCATTCTTGCTTCCTGGCCATCGATCATCCTAAAGGTTATTTCGAACCAAATACCTTTGAAAAGAAACCCTTTTTTTTCTTCTTTCCCTTCTCAGCTAATTTCCTACCCTTTTTCTTTTTCTTTTTTACATCAGCACTCGCAACTACGCTATACGTAGGATGGGTATTCAGAATATGCTCTGGTGTAGGAAATTTAGAGCTATCTGGTTCCTCAGCAAGTACAGCTGTTAATATTATTATTTCTTTCATTTTTTCCCCTTAAATACGCCTTCTAAGATATCTGTTACGATATCAACCATCCTTTCAAAAAATATCTGTTCTTTATCTTCACTTACAAATGGAATATCTATTTTTTCATTGATCTTTGTAGCGATCATATCAGACATTTCATCAGACGCAAGATGCTTTACAGCTTCCTCTTGCATTTTTTCAGCTTGATCTTCAGCTAGTTTAACTAACATTGATTTTATATCCATGATTTTCTCCTAATTAGCCCATGCTTTAATTACCTTGGGTCCAAATTCCATTGTAACCCAACCTGTTCTTATCATAGGATAAAATGAATATCGAGCATATTCCGCATAATTCAAGAATGATCCTCCTCTACAATACCATCTCCTATGAAGTTTTTCCTCACTACCTTCAACCCTCAATGAGTCAATAGGTTTAGCATACAGCTGATGATTATGTCCAAGAAAAAAAACATCTCCTTGGCTATAAACTGCAGCCATTTTATCTAGTTCTAGATCCCCATTTTTACCACCACTTTTACCATGACCACTAACTAAGTACCAAGACTTATCATTAATATCGATTCTAGTATATCCAGGCATTTTAAAATATGGCACCTTTAAATCATCAGCGAGTAACATAGATACATCAAAGCCTAGAATGTTAACGCTCCTGATAAAATCATGGTTACCACCACGAATAAAAAGAAGTTTATCTGCAATCTTCTCAATTCTCTTTCTAAATGATATATGCTGTTCATCGGGCTCCATTGATTGACCTCTTTGAGGAATCTTATAATTCGGTGGTATAAGTTCAATATTATCTCCATTCAAGAACCATCTTGCTCGTGGGTCTGCGTCCACTTCCTCAATAAATTCGTCAAAATGGCTCCAGCTATGCTCAGCTGCACCATGATGAACATCAGTAGCACCGTGAACTTTAATAGGTCCATCGAACTTAAAGGAAAGGAGGCTACCTGGCTCAACAATTCCATTTTTGTTTAATTCTGCTTGAGAAAAAGGTACTTGATACCATTTCCCACATTTCTGACAAGAAAAACGCTGGTAATTCTCTTTTTTCGTTTTTCGAGTACCTTCTTTTCCTACTTTTATTGAAGAACAATAAGGACATATCATTCATTTCTCCTGATTTGCTTTAATGAAATGTTCAACGGTTCCACGACCAAGCTCTGTATTATACCATTTTTTCCAATATCTTGCTTGACCCTCTAGATCATCCGCTGCAGGTAATCTCTTAGGAACTCGTCTGTAATGCAGTCTACACATTGCTGCTTGAACTGCAATGTTAGTGTATAAACAAAATTCTAAATCTGCTTCATCAAAACCAATAGTAATTAATGCATTTTTATACTTAGGCCTATACACTACGTAATTCTCCATTATATCACGACATGTTGCAGGCTCCATTTGGAAAAATCCTAAAGCAGGACCTTTTATCTGCTCTAAGTGCCTATATCCACTTTCAGCGCTACCAGTTGCCATTATCAATGCTACTGCTTCTTCTGAATATAGATTAATTCTTTTTAAAGTTTCTTTTGTTATTTTTTTAACAGCTTTTTTAATCATTTTGTATTTCTTATGTTAGGGGCACTAGAAAATAAAGGTGTAATTCTTCTAACAGTTTTAATTCTGTTATCTCTATCCATATGAGCCCATTTTAAAAACAGTGCATAGTAATACTCTTTCTCTTGCAATTCCTTTTCTTCCTCTGCTTTCATAGCTTTAAAGTAGTATATAATAGCATTAGCGAGTGTATCTGATATATCTAAATCAGAACTCTCAACCGTAGGAACATTAGGCAATTTACTATACTCAAACATCAATCCCTCTGCAACAGTCTCTGTTGGGGATTGCCACTTACCATCCTTATTTTCTACTACAGCAATATCTCTGCCTCGAAAATAATATGCATATTTATTATCAGACGCCATCTTGATCAATATCCTCTACCATTTTTATCCTGGGGATAGAACGGTATTTTGTTTCTCCATCATCTCCTTTATACTTAACACGAACATCTTGCAAATTAACCATATTCGGTGGAGTTGAGTAATATCTTTTATCCTTAGTTAAATTTGTCTTAGCTTGCTCTATTTTGTCAGGATATCTACTTTCGACTTCTAATAGAGCACTTTTAAAATAAGACTTTGCAATGCCAAAACTTTGTAATCCAGCTCTTTGCATTAGTTCCATAAATTTCATTATATCTCCCAAGTTGTATGCGGTTGAAGGGATGTAGTATATGTATCGCTTGTCATATTTTGAGCGATCCAACTTGGAGCGCTACCAACATTATCAAGACTCCATTCCGATAGTATTTTCCAACTAATTCCATCCCAGGTAAGATCTAAAAGATCAAGTGATGTATCTGTAGATAATCCATCCCAAGTAAAAGAACCAGCATCTTCCCATATAGACCTACTATGAGGTGCGAAGGTTTTCCATGAATCATTACTGTTGGGAGTCTGCGTTGCCCAGCTCATTCTTTATCCTGTGATCCACCAGAAGAGCCTAACGCTCCATAATATTCCTGCATTAATTGATTTTTCCTAGCTTGTAATTGTTCAACTTCTTTTAATGATCCCATTGCCCTATCTAATTCATTCTTAGCAGCTTGTATTGCAACAGATGCAGTTTCTATATCATCATCTTCTAACCTAGCCTGCACATCTATATCTATAGAATTATGAGTAAGACTATTAATAAAATTTTTAGCACTATCAATAGCGCCATTATAATCTCCCGCAGTGATATGATTTCCAATCTCATTATCAATAAGCCTGATAGCTAAGTATGTTAAGAACAGTGTTTCAGATAGTGTTGGTAAATTATTTGCAGATGTAGCAACATATATATCAACAGCATCTATAGCTGAAAACTCAACTAAATCTACTTCAATTGATGTATGATTTGTAGGCATAACCCTTACGCGAGATGAATCTGCAGTTGATGTATCAACAAAAAAAACTGGATGATAAATACTAGATTCTAGAATACTCCCAGATGAAGCATCATCATAAAGCTGAGATTCATTAAAAGAGACTTGCATACAAGGATAATTATTTCGCCTAACAGAAAGTATTGTATCCACTGAATCAACATCTACAGAAACATAATCTGTATTTGCTGCAACAGATGATTGAGATACCATGCCCAATATTAGATCTGGTCTAGCTTGTTTAGCCCTACTGACCACATCCCTAGCGCCAGCTCTCCAATAACCAAATATCTCTTCCTTTAGGTCAGCACTCGGGTCCGTAGGAACGGCTATAGTAGCTATATCATATGCTTTTTCAATTAGCGTCCTTGTGGTAATTGCAGCCATTATTATTCCTTAACTTAATTATTAAAATGGGGCCCACCATTAGATGGGCCCCAAACCTTATATTGAGTTATTACCTCTCAAACTTCAGTTTTATGACGACTTGAGGATTCCAGCGCTTTCAAGAGCAGCAATCACTTCATTGATCTTGGTTCTTAATACACCAAGGTCTGTTACGATCTTACCAGCTTCTGCTGCAGTCATATCAGTTCCTGTATCAATACTGCCAGCAGCGAATGTTACTGCTGCGGCATCTGCGATTGCGTCTTGAGCGTCTACCATTCCATCAAGTTTAGCGTCTGCTTTGTTTGAACCATATAAAGGATTAGCCATTAGTTACCTCCTTATGTCGCTTTCCAAACAGAGTGAGACTCAGGCATAGACCATTCCATACCAGCTTCGGTAAGGATCTGGTCAACCCTACGGTCAACACCACTGTTTTCAAGCGTTTGGACACCAACATAAATGCTAGTATCGCGATTCAAGCCATTACCCACTAGAGGACGATAAGCACAGTTCTTTAGGTTAACACCTAGAATTGCTACATCTGTTCCATCCAAATGGATATTTCTAGCTACGTTCATTCCACCAAATGGTGTCATGATACTTGTCATATCAAGGCCAAGAACCTTTTTGCGACCAGTTACAGCAAGGTCTGCACGGAATTGATCATTGATATTGACATTTTGTGAAAAGTAGCCACCTAGTTGATGCAACCAGTTATAGACTGCTGTTGAGCAGAAAAATACAGTTGCATTTGCAGCTGCATATCTTGGATCAAGCAATGCAGACATATCTTCTAAGAAGCCATCTGCGTCCTTGCTGGTGCTCCATGAGAACACATTTCCATTGTTCACTACCCAGTCTACCGCACCTTGAGTGGTACGATGAGTGGAGTTTTGAGAACCAAACAACAATGATTGCTCAATATCGAACTTGTGCTCAATGAGCTTTTCTTTCCAGATACGCGCCCACTCATTGCCCTCATACTTTAGGCTAGTCGCCCTGTCAGTATTGGTCATTGACATGGTTGTCTTCCATATCTGAGTTTGTCCGTAACCAGTTGAGAAAGGCTGATCTTTCCAGGTTTCTGGATAACCAGTTCCTTTATCAAAGGTTGTACCCATGACATAGCATCTTAGATCTTCTAAGAATGCATGATCAAGGCTCTTTGCAGATGCTCCAGTCGTGTGATTATCTTTCACTACACTTGCGCCTGCTAGTCCATGAGTAGCAACACCAACAAAATTGGATGCTGCTGCTGGTGCTTTTAGTCTAGGGATGTATGCATTAGATGAAATTGCAGAACAACCTTTAACAACTTTTAGCTTCAGCTTTGTATGAGCGATCTCATTTGTGCTGTCTTTCTGATTCTTATCACCAGCACCTACACTTTCAGTCACTGTAAGAACCTTAGCTACTACATAGTCTACTGGAGTACCACCTTCAGCGCTTGCTAAAGGTATGCGAACTAATTGGTCTACTAGGAAAAACTTAGGCTCTGTACCATCAGAACCAATTTTTACTTCTCCGTCGGTCTGACCGTAAATATTTCCAATGTTTCCAGTATTCTTATAGTCGCCAGCCATCTTCACGTAGAAAACAGTATCTGCTGTTTGCAGAGCTATCGTACTAAGTGAAACAGCGCCTATGTATGTGTATGTTGAGTCATCAGCTGAAAATCCAGCTGGATAGGCATAACGCTTATGCCATGAACCTCGTCGTTCTGTATATTTGAACTGAGGATCATCGGTTGGCTTTTTCGCTACTTTACTTACAAAGCGAAAAAATGGATCCTGGGACACAGCGAGCTCCGATACACGATCACTAAAATCGTATTTTCTACGAAGATCACCAGTGTCAACAGGAGATCCACCAGAGTACCCGCTAGGGGCACCAGGGGCCGCATTATCGGCAAATGTGCCAATATTCGACCCAGATGAATATAGAATGTCTTCTGGCATTCCAAACTCCTTTCTTTAAGTTCGGAATAGGACTACTAAATCTCTATCCGAACAGGTTTTCTAAATCAGGATCCAGAGTCAGTATCTTATCAAAAACTGCATCATCTGCAGATTTAGCTACCTTCCCTGGGCTGTTTACTCCACTGGCGCTTGTTGGCATGTTACGTACATTCCTCATTTGGGTGATCATATCTTCTTTTGTAGCATTAGCAGTATTCTGCGCAGCTTTATCACGATTTACAAGGTAATAAATGTCATCAATGGTCATTTTACGACCTTTTGCTTCAGACATCATCATCTTAAAATCATCTTCAGACATGTTCATTCTGTCCCTAAATGCTTCTTCCTCTTTAGCTTGCCTAGCTTTGCCTTGCATTACTTGGGCATTTTGACGCTCATTTTTAAGCATTTGTCCAACTCTTTGCTGAACTATACCATCAACATGAGCATTCATTACCTTAGCTGAATCAGATTCAGGGTCAGCAATAGCGTCACTCGCATCAAACATAAAATCCTCACCAAGATTTAATTTCTCTTGTATGGATTGTGCGGGAGCGCCACCATTAACCAAATACTCTCTAACATGATCAACAAGACCACTATCATTCTTCATAGCTTCAAGAACAGGAACAAATGGTTCCAAGTCCTTGAGCTCCTCCCTAAGTTTAACAGCTTCACGACTAGAGTCGGAATACCGTTTCTTATAAGGATTCTCATCATTGTCCCACGTATTAGAGCCATTGTCCTGAGCATAGTGAGTTGCCTGTTCGGGATCACTTGCGACTTGTTGGGTTACTTCAGTGGTATCGTCAAGGATTCCTCCATTGACATCTTTATCAAGTGCTTCAAAAAATGCTTCACTTTCCGAGCCTGCATCAGCCAAAGACTCTAAATTAACATCATTTAAAGGCTTAGACTCTTGATTAACAGGGTTACTTTCAGTTTCTTGTGTAGAAGCTACCATACTTATTCTCCTAAGTTGTTGTGTATTTTATTCTTGATTATCGGCATTAGCCAAATTATTTCGTGTTTTTTGTAATTCGAGGTTCATTCGTTCTTTTTGCAAGTCTACTTCATTGGACATTACATCCCTTAGAACTGTATGCTTTGCTCTACTTTCTGTAGATTGCTCACTAGCCTTAGCTTTTTCTTGCTCTTTTACCTTATTGATCTCCATTTCAGCCTGCATAACCTTCCCCTTGATTCCTGCCTGAACAAGTTGTCTTTCAAGAGTCTCTATTGTACCTTCCTTATCTTTCATTGCTTCTTCCATCTGACCTATTTGACTTTGAAGCTGCGCATATAGACTCTTACGCTGAGCTATTTGTTCTTTATTTCTTATATCAGTCTCTGCAAGTACTGCTATATCATCTACTACACCGAATTGCAATAATTCTTTTAGTTCTGCTAGATATGCCCATCTATTCACTGGCAATGTTGATCCAGCTACAACTCGAACATCAAATTTAGCAGATTCATAGTCCATGCTCTTTCCTATTGCTTCACCCATGTCATTATACAAGGGGACATTGATCTCTACCTTCTTATCTTCCTGTAAAGCGTTTGGTTGAACAATTCTAAATCTTTTATTAGCAGTATAGACACTTTGAGAAAACTGCATAACAATCTTGCCAACTTGACGTAATGCTGGTTCCATACTGTGCTTCATCCACTGTTTTATTCGCCTAGTTCCGTACTCGTCCAGTGCTAACATACCTCTAAATGTCTCATGTTGCTGTTGCGTATCGCCCTGCATACTTGAATAGATACCAGCTAGGTATTCCATATCCTGCTTTCCTTGCTGTACAATACCAAAAAATGCATTAGATAATGGAGCTGGCATAATAGGAGTAGGAGCTTCCGATCCTACTCTCTTTGGTAATAACGCTCCTGGAGCAGAAGAATACTTTTCCCAAAGATCCTCATCTATAGAGCCTTCCTCGTAAAGCCATCTCAATGAAGAACCTAATGATGCATTATGGACTAAAATCTGATGACTTTTATTTATTTCTCTTTGCTTACCAATCAACGGAGAAACTGCAGATATCGGGAACGGAGTTCCAGTCCATTTGTAATGAAATGGAACAAGCGGATACTCTGTTACATTATCAGGGAGGACTTTTTCATATAAAAATTGATCACCAGCTACGCAGCATTGCTTTATTCGTGTGCCATGAAAGTCTATGCTTTCAACTACGGTGCTAATAAACTTTTCGTCCTTACTTAATATCTCAAACTCTTCCTTACTGATAATCATATTCTCTATCTTAGAAGCTTCTAGCTGTAACTTACTCATACATTCCTGCTCAAATCCTTGCAGTTGAGCTTCCATCTGCTCCTTTGCCTTTACAAGCTCTAATTGCATTCTTTCTGGTAACATCTTACCACCCTGGACTGCTTCTTGCATTTGAGCTTCTTGCTCTCTAAACTGAACTTCTAACTCTTGCTGCATCTCCATAACCATCACTTCGCATTGTTTCTTCATATTAGCTAGTTCTTGTTTCGATGGAGGAGTTCTGTAAAAAACGTTTACAAATGGAACTTTAACTTTTTCGTACATCTCAAACCATTCTACTAAATGATCAGCATTGCCACCAGCGTCCGTAGAGAATTGATTATATTCATCTTTTTTACTGAATAACGCTTGATCCGTATCGTACATAGCTCTCTCGCTGTATCCATCTTGAGTTTGAACCGTACTTGCTTTATTGATTTTTGCTTTATAATCTGGATATAGTTTAATTAAATGATGCTTAGGAAGTACCTTTTTTATAATAATATAGGCAGCATCTCTAAATAACATATCACGACTTTTTGGATCTACGTAAACATCAAAAGGATCAGGTTGCTTTAATGTCACTTCTCCAAGTCCATTATCCATATCTGCATCTACGTCTACTAAAATATATCCTACTGATTTAGTAACTGCGTCATTCACTGCATTAGAATATATAGTAGCGCCATCAGAAAGATGCCATATGTAATCAGCTATATCAGAAAATACCGCAGCAACATCAGCATCACTACCTTCAGCTCCAACAGCTTGCCACCTTGGAGCATTAGCTGTAGCGTAAAAATTCAACATCTCTACTACAGGCATTATCCTGTTGATAGTAAATGTAGGCATTCCCTGTTCTTCAAGTGACGTTTTTTCCTTTTCAGATAATTGGGCATCGTTAGCAAATTCATATCCTACCGTATTTATTCTTTCCCATTGTTGTCTTTCATATACGTCAGCTCCATTATCAAAGACTTCTCTAACTATATCTGCTTTCTTTTTTCTTGCCATAACTTAATCCCTTAATATTAAAGAGCACTCATTATTACATTTACAATAATAGGAAAACTTACTATCGCAACTAATCCCAATACTTGTATTTTAGCAATAGCCTTTTCATGCTCATCAACTTTGCCATTTAATTTTTCTAAATGCCTTTCTATTTTTGATAAAGTAGAATAAATATTTTTTAGTCTTTCATCGTGTTTAACTAAAAGCGCGTATAGATCTTCTCTTTCCATTAATGCTTTCCATTTATTCTGCTTAAATTACCCTTTACTTCCATTAAAATATCAGACAAATCATTAACTTCTTCAACCATTTTTTCATGCCTTCTATCTCTTGTTTCGTCAGAGCGATTCCATCTTTCAATTAATTTTATAATCATACCTTCCATATTTTCAAGTGTTTCGCTCTGTCCTTTATTTTCAATTTTTAAATTTTCTAATGCATTTTGCTGAGCTTCGCTTTTCTTTGATAAGGATATCACTAGGTATACAAACATAACACCTACAACACCTATCATTCCAGCTTCTCCGTATACCGCCATAAAATCCATTATTTCTTCCCCTTCTTTTTTCCCCAACTGAATGGATTAATATTAAATTCTTTTTCATAAAAAGCTACTTTTTCTGCCAGCTCTTGTCTCTCAACCCTTTCTTCCACGATATGTTTATCAAGTAAATCCCCAATTTGTTCATCAGCATTAGCCATTTTATTTTCCAATTCTCGAATACGGGACTCGATCTGCCAATAACTATATACCAAACCACAAATAAGTACGGCAATTTGAGCCAACCATTTAATGTTAATGCTAACAATAGCATTATCATCAAGGACAGTAGCTCTATAACTTCTTGCCGTTTTAGGCTTTTCACTCACTTCACCTCCCAACCGCATACAGACCAACCAGAGTCACATCCTGTAAATAAGGTCATTATAAAAATAACCAATAAAAACAGGATGTACCCTGTAATCATCTGATGCTCAGGTTTAGCGTTTTTCCACAAAAACATATTGCACCTTGATGTTGTAGCTTGTGCTACTCGACCACTTCTGCTTCTT